>LULN01000024.1_pt1 | contig 31487 bp, 58 predicted proteins | sample 728131 | NCBI WGS metagenome assembly LULN01 (sample SAMN03860288, study PRJNA289734) | marine metagenome | biome: seawater column; feature: ocean; material: water; isolation source: Red Sea water column Station 149 - depth 100m | place: Saudi Arabia: Red Sea | collected 2011-10-15 | depth 100 m
TAAGAACAAAATCAAACGAAATGGAAACTGCTATTGACAATGCAAGTGATGTAGATGCTTTAAAAGCATTATACGAATATGTTAATACAGGCACAGAAGAAAATCCTGTTATGGAAAGACCATTAGGAGAATTTCCAACATTGGAGATTTAATGATACCAATTTTATCAGGTAATGTAGCTTCAGCAATAGGTGGTGCTTACGAAGTAGCCAACTCTTGTAGGTTTAATGATGGTGATAGTGCTTATATGAATAAAACTTTTGGCACACCAACTAATGCTGATATATGGACTTTTAGTTGTTGGGTTAAAAGATCAGCTATTGGTACATCATATTTTGATATATTTGATGCTTATACAGATTCAAATAATTATGCACAAATTTCTTTTCATCCTGATAATTATTTATTTTATTATGATTATCAAGGTGGTGCTGTAAAAGCAAGTTTATCAACTAATAGATTATTTAGAGATACTTCAGCTTGGCTAAATATAGTAATAGCTACTGATACAACACAATCCACTGCGGCTAATAGAATAAAATTATATGTAAATGGCACTCAATATACTTGGGATAATGCCACAACTTATCCAGATCAAAACCAAGATACATTTATAAATAAAGCATCTACTGCACATTATATTGGAACTTATAGTGCTGGAAATTATTTTGATGGGTATTTAGCAGAAACAGTTTTTATAGATGGTTCTCAATTAGCGGCAAGTTCATTTGGAGAATTTGATGAAGACTCGCCACGAATTTGGAAACCAAAAAATGTATCAGGATTAACATTTGGTACGAATGGTTTTTATTTAGATTTTGAAGATAGTAGTAACTTGGGTAATGATGCAAATGGTGGAACAGATTGGTCAGAAACTAATCTAGCTGCAACAGATCAAGCTACAGATACACCGACTAATAATTTTGCAACAATGAATCCTTTAGTTAAAGGAAATACAGCATCAACTTTTAGTGAAGGAAATTTAAAAGTTGCTGCTGGTGGTGGTTGGGGTCACGCTGTAGGAAACATAGGTGTTGCTCATGGGAAGTGGTATTGGGAAATTGACGAGATAACTGCAAGTAATAATGCTTTTTTTGGTATATGTAATGAAAATAATATAGGTCACCTAGATAATGATTCTACTCCTTATTCTGAAGCAGGATTAATGCTTTGGTTTTATGATGGAAGAAGAACAATAGATGGCACTGATTCTGAAGGAGAATATAGTGGTTGGGGAACAACTCATGGATTTGCTTTAGATTTAGATAGTAGTCCAAGAACAATAAAATTTTATAAAGATGGGTCATTAGAAGCAACAGAAAACCTTACTTCTAACTTTCCTGCTGGTGAATTTGTTTTTCCAATATTTATGGGTAGTGCTTCTTCTAATACGGCAAGTGTAGAATTTAATTTTGGAAATCCAGTAACTGCTCTTGCATCTGGAAATAATGATGCAAATGGATACGGGTCGTTTGAATTTTCGCCACCCTCGGGTTATATTGCAATTTGTTCAAAAAATTTAGGAAGTGATGGAGGTTAAATGGCAGTTTATACAACAATAGACAATCCAGCAGAATATTTTGAAACAGTTTTATATACTGGAAATGGTGCTTCTACTCCTGGAGGTTCAGGATCAACTCAAACAGTTTCAAGTTTAGATTTTGCTCCAAATTTAGTCTGGATTAAAGACAGAACATCGGCTCACAATCATAATTTGATGGACACAGTTAGAGGTGCACCAAATATACTAATGTCTGATGCAACTAACGCAGAAATAACTGATAGTAGTGATGCTCTAACAAGTTTCACTTCTAATGGATTTGTAATAGGAGATAATGGAGAAGGAACTCAATCATTAGAACTTAATAAAAGTAGTAATACCTATGTAGCTTGGTGCTGGAAAGAAAGTGCAACTGCTGGGTTTGATATTTTAACCTATACAGGTAATGCTACCAATAGAACAATATCACATAATCTTTCAGCAGTTCCTCAAGTAGTAATTGTAAAAAGAACAGATTCAGCTACTGCATGGTCTAGTTTGCACTTAAATGGAGCTGGAAGTACACATAGAATGGTTTTAAATGATACTGCGGCAAAAGAAGATGATGCAACATTTTGGCAAGACACCGATCCGACATCTTCAGTATTTTCTCTTGGAACTAGCAGTAGTACCAATGTTAATACAGGAACTTATGTAGCTTATTTATTTTCAGAAAAACAAGGCTACAGCAAGTTTGGCTCATACACAGGAAATGGAAATGCTGATGGAACATTTGTTTACACAGGATTTAAACCAGCTTTTGTTATGATAAAAAGAACAGACTCAGCAGGTTGGTGGAATATAATTGATAATAAGAGATTAGGTTATAATGCACTAAATCCTAGATTATATCCAAATGACACTAGTGCAGAAGATGCTACTGAAACTCCACTAGATATAGTTTCTAATGGATTTAAACTTAGAGCTACTTCACAATATATTAATTATTCAGGTGCAACTTATGTGTATATGGCCTTCGCAGAACAACCATTCGTAAATTCTAATGGAGTACCTTGTAACGCAAGATAGGAGTCAATTATGCAATTATCAAAACATTTTAAATTAGAAGAATTTGAAAAATCTATGACAGCAGTTCGTAAAGGAATTGAAAACAAAGCTGGTAGTGGAGAAATAAAAAACTTAACCGATTTATGCTATACAGTATTAGAACCTGTACGAGCAAAGTTTGATAAACCAATTATTATTACTTCAGGTTTTAGATCAGAAGAACTATGCGAAGCTATCGGTAGCAAAAAAACATCACAACACGCAAAAGGACAAGCAGTTGATTTTGAAATAGCTGGAGTATCTAATCTTCAAGTAGCAGTTTGGATTGAAGCTAATTGCGACTTCGACCAACTAATTTTAGAATATTGGACAGGAGAAGCTAATAGTGGATGGATTCATTGTTCTTATGTAGAGGGTTCAAATAGAAAACAAGTTCTTCGTTATGATGGAAAGACTTACGAAAATGGATTACCAGATATGAAATGGTCAGGTGGAAAGGTAGTCAATTAAATGCCAAAAGGAATTGGATATAAAAGTAAAAAGAAACTTCCAAAAAAATCTGGTAAGACAGGAAAAGGAAAATCTTATACTTACAGAAAAAAAAAGATGTAATCCCACCAATATTGCAATCACACAACTTATAGCATATAAGAACATTATATGTACAAATCAATATTATGTATTTCTGATCTTCATATACCATACCATCATCCACAAGCATTTGACTTTTTAAAAGCTTTAAAAAAAAAATTAAATCCTGATCTAATTGTAAATGGTGGAGATGAATTAGATAAACACGCATTATCCTTTCACGATAGCGACCCTGATCTTCCTAGTGCTGGAGATGAATTAAGAATTAGTAAAAAATACATTTGGGAACTAAAAAAGATATTTCCGAAAATGATATTATTACACTCTAATCACTCATCATTAATTTATAGACGAGCATTAAAACATGGTATGCCTAAAGCTTATTTAAGATCATATAATGAATTTTTAGAAGTAGATAATAATTGGAAATGGGTTGATGACTTAAATATAAAATTAAGTGATGGTTCTGAATGTTACTTTACTCATGGAATGTCAGCAGATGGTTTAAAACTTGCTATGCAATATGGTAAAAATGTATGTCAGTTCCATTTCCACTCAAAGTTTAATATCCAATACTTTAGCAATCCTGATAATCTAGTTTGGTCTTTACAATGTGGATGCTTAACAAAACAAAGTTCTTTAGCTTTTGGTTATGCAAAAAACTTTCGTTTAAGATTTGTTATTGGAACAGGTGCAATAGTTGATGGACAACCAATTCTTTATCCAATGGTGCTAGATAAGAATGGTAAGTGGATTGGTAAAATAGTATGACAAAGTGCAAAAATTGTGGATGTAAAACGAGCATAGAGGGGTCTAATTCAGCGATTACAAGGCAAGTTGGGGGTAAGCACTATAAAGGAAAAATCCAACCAATAGAATTGATTGTAGAGCATGATTTAGATTTCATAGATGGAAATATTGTAAAATATGCTATAAGAAAAAAGAATGGCGAAAGCGATAAAGAAAGAATTAGCAAAGGAGTTAAAATGTGGTTAAGTGCAATTAAAATGGCTATAAGTGCTGGTAGTCATATCTATAAAAAAAGACAAGAAACTAAAATGCGTATGGCAGATGCACAATATCTTCATGCCGAAAAAATGGCTAAAGGAGAGGAAGCATATCAAGGAAAACTTTTAGAAGCTAGACAGAACGACTATAAGGACGAGATCGTTTTATTAATTCTAACTTTGCCAATTTTAGTTCTGGCCTATGGTGTATGGTCAGACGACCCTGAAGCTATGGCAAAAATAAATCTATTCTTTGAACATTTCCAAGCACTTCCATCTTGGTTCACTAATCTTTGGATTTTAGTATGTGCGAGTATTTTTGGAATTAAAGGAACACAAATCTTTAGAAACAATAAAAAATAATGAGTATTTATGGATATAGATGCAGTAATCATAGAAGCAGAATTTCAGCTAGAAAGCCCTTATTATCCTAATGGTCATTTTGTATGTTTAAGATTTATTGATACAGAACCTACTCATCCAAAACTTAATCAAATGATAAAAGAGTTTGAACAATATTCAGATATATTGCTTGTTTCTTATAAATATGATTCAAAAAAAATTACAGAAGATACTAATTTAGAACATCTTAATATCACTTGGCATTAAGCCACAAAGCTTTTTACACAACATCTAGTTATTCTCCTTTTTTAATTTATGCCCTGTGGCTTAAAGCGACCCATAAACTCTCGCTTATGGGTCTATCTACATAAGGTAAGTTCAACTGTTTAAGGAGCAGCTATTCCACCTTTGCAGAATTTTATCCCTCTTGTTTTCCAGCAAGAGTTAAATCCCTTTTTACTTCTGTTTGTCTAACAGATAAGTAACGATCTAAATTATTATAATTCAGTTTAGCTTTTATTAATTGGCCCTCTGCATGGGCATAGCTTTTAATAATATCTTGATATTCTTGATCTGTTCTAGCTTTATGTTCAGCTTCAGAAATTGATTTACATTCAAGCTTATGTTTTGAAAAGCATTTAGAAAAGGTAGCTTTGCGACCCTCATCAAGCAAAATTACTTTCTCTGCCCACTCACTCCATTTATTAGAAGCTTCTGTCATTTTTTTATAAGCTTCTCTGCTATTTAGATTCATTGTTTCCATTTTTCTCCTTATTATTTGATTGAAAAGTATATTTTAAAATAGATGTTTTTGGGTCAAAATCATATCTACAAGATGCTAATAATAATCCAATTAAAATAATTAAAACCACAATTATTATCTTTGTATATTTTCTATGTATTGGGTAGCCAAAAAATATCACAATAATATTGCTCCTATTATAAATCCAATTACGAACCATATAATTTCTGTTCTATAATACAAAGACCAAACTCTTATTTTATCTTTTAAATCACTCATGGATAATTTAATAAATCCTTTGCATCATTTTTTAATCGTCTTATTTTTTTTTCATACTTTTTGATTTTTTCTATCATAAGCTTATCAGCTTCTTTTTTAGCATCTTCTACTGCCTGAACATTTGCTAACTTTAAGTCATCTATTTCTTTTCTTAAAGAACCATTAAGCTTTCTGTGATCTTCATTTACACTTTTATAAGTTGTTATTTGTGCTTCTTTAGAATCAATTATGTTTTTTAGACTCACAATTTCATTTTCAAGGGACTTGATATTCTCATCTTTTTTTTCATTTTGATAAGTCAAATCAAGTTCCTTTCCATAGTTTAAAATTTAAAATGGTGGCAAATCATCATCCAACTCCTCTTTTACCTGAACTTGTTGCTTTTGTATAGTCTGTGGTTGAGGTTGTATTGGTGGAACTTGCACCTTTTTAAAACCATCTACAGCAGTTGGTTTGTAGGGTTTAGCCATATAAAGAGTAAATATTTGCTCGGTAGTATTTCCATATTTTATCTCTTTTGGTTCTTGTGTTTTAGATGCCCATTTTAATTGATAACCTTGTTTTGCATAAGCTTGAACTTCAGGTGTATTATACCAATCCATAACTTGCGATAATCCATATAGTTTTTTTGTAAGACTACATTGGAATTTAGATTTAGCTGCTGAAGCACTATATTCAAAACTTGGTGCTGTTTTTCCTGTAGGATATAGTTTTAAACTTAATCCACAGAAAGCCATTTTATATTTATTTTCCATTTTTTTTCCTTATTAGTTGATTATATTTACGCACTTGTTCATTAAATAATAACTCGGATTTATGACAACTTAATAATCCAAGAAATGCTTTAATGTGTTCTTTTTTATATAAAATGTGTCTAGCTTCAAAATCCTCATCAGTTTTAGGAAGTCTTACTATATACATCTTATTTACTTTCTTGCCTGTTTGTTCTTCGTAAGCAAGTTTATATCCATGTACTTGATGAACCATATTTATAAAAATACCTTTGCTGGTTTTTATATCTATAAGCCATAAGTTTTTTTGTGGGTCAATAGCAATTAAGTCTAAAGTTCCACAATAACCTCTCTCTGAATATAAAATCTTTTCTGATTCCACTAATTTAAGCTTATGTTTTTTCCAAAATTTCTGAAATTTCATAAAGCAATTAGCAACTATTGTGTTATCAGGTTTTGTTATCTTTTCTCCTTTTAACCATTTTTCAACAAGTTTATGAACAATAGAACCAATGCTTAATATGTTCTCATTTTGTTTTCTTGCATTAGACTTAGCATTTATAATAATTGAATCTATTTTATCTAATGCGATTCCTTGTTTTTCCATTTCTAATTTAATGGCATTTATTTGATTGTTAATTTTCCAATTTTCTAACATTGGAGAAGCTAACTTTCCAAGTATTGTACTCATTCCCACTACATATTCGTTATTATGAATATAGACATGCTTTTCTTCATTAAATGTAATGGTATGTCCATGTTCTAACTTATGCGATTGACTTGTCATTATTATCTCCCATTTAGATATATTTGTTTATTCATCTTACGAATTGGCCTTATAAACCATTCCATATCTGTCTTTGTTGCTTCACAAAAAAGCATAAGCTTTGATAAAGGTATTGAATTGGTTGCCTTTTCATATTTTTGGAATTGCTGAAAAGTTACATTTAACTTTTTCGCAATTTTAGTTTGAGTTAGACCAAGCTGTTTTCTTCTTAATCTTAACTTTAAACCCATATACTGTTTGAAACATTTGATATTATCTTCTACTGAAGCATTATCCCATTTATCAAACACTAACTTTATATTAGACATTATTTGTGTTTCACTATTGCCTAATAGGTTTTGATATTCGTGCTGCATAAAATGCCCACTCCTTTCTTTCATTCTCTGTCAGTTTATTAAATTGCCCTTGCCAACAAGTCCGACAAAGTAAAGACTCATTGTAAAGGGTACTGCCTACAAACCATGCTAATTTTTCTGCTTTTTCAGTAAAGCATTTAGAACATCTGTAAGCTAATTTTTTTATTTTAGGTATTAGTTTTGGCATTGTAAATCATCTCCATCAAAATCAGACTTACAAGTTTTACAAGTCCAATCTGAAATTAATATTGCTTCTTTTATATCTGAACACCATTCCCATTTTTTCTTCATAAAAATTTTATTTGAAGAACATTTAGGGCAACAAATTTTTTCTTTAATTTGACATTCTGATAAATCTCTATCAATTCTAATTAATGCTCTAGTAATTCTTTTTTCTTTTGTTGCCTTTTTATATATTGACATTTTTTTTACTCTCTATTTGTGTGATTGCTTTACTTATTTTTTTACCCAATGCTTTATCTTCTTCATCTAAATTATCACTTAAAGCTTTAACAGTAAGTATGTTTAAAATTGAGTGTAATTCGTTTTCTGTTAATTCAATTTTAATTAAGGACACTATGACCTCGATTTACTAGACATTTACGATATATTGATTGATGTTCAGTTTCAGCTTCAGGGCTACCTATCCAATAAATAATATTACCAATAAAGTCAGTATTATTATCTGCAATAGTTTTACAATGCTGCAAATCATTTGTTATTTCTTTTGCTTGGTCTGTATTAAAAGTTCCTGATTTTCCAGCAGTATCAACTATTGGATTATAGGCACAAGCATTTAATAGGGTGCAAAATAGCATAGTAGCGATTAGTTTTTTTCTCATATATTATCTCTCCTTATTTAATTTCCAGCAGTTTGCTCTACTAAAGTTGGATGTAAGACTTTAGCAAGTTTCCAAGCTTTCTGTCTTTTATCCTCTTTAGCTTTTAGCAATTCATTCTCCTTTTTCTTTTCTTTGCTTATAGCTTTATGAAACTGCTGATGGACTTTTAATTCTTTTTTATCCATGTGTTTCCTTTGTTAGTTTATTTAAGTATTCTTGCTGATCTTTTAAGTGTTGCTCTACATGAGAACCCATTAAATTTTCAGTAGAATTTTGTTTAATCTTTTGAATTTCGCCAAAGGTAGTTTCTCCACCAAATATTCTTTTAAAGTGTTTTGAGAAAGCTGTCATAGCTGATTCATTTGGTTTGATTTTCATTATTGCACTCCCATTAATTTATATATCTCCCAACCAAAGAACACTCCAAATATGAATGCTGCAAATAGTATGTAGTCTAAAACATTAAGTATTTTTTTAAACATTTGCTCTCTCCTTTGTTGTTAGTTAATTCCAGTTCCATTACAGTTGTCACAATCTTCTGTTCGTTCTTCATGCTCTTTACCTTTAACTTCAACCCAGCCCTCACCATTACATATTACACACTCATCTATTTCAAACAAGTCATGTGTTATTGGTTTTTGTTTTTTCATTTTACTCCTTATTTATTTTTAGTTTTATTTAACATACAAATAATCTATAAAATGGGTTGAAAATTGCAACTAAAATCGACATCAAATTAATCGCATAAAACCTAGCTTTTTTAACAATCTTGCCTTATTTCACAACTTTTATATGAAAAAATTGAATTTTTTTTAAAAATATTATAGAAAACGAATCAAGAGATGATTTGTTTTTTTATAGAAAAGTTATATAAGAAATTATGTCTAGCGATTAGACTAAAATTATCTCTCATGATGGCGAGGTTATTTTTAGTTCCTCTCTCGAATCAAAGTTCTCCTCGCCATCTAATAAAAGGAGATAAATGAAACAATTAGAACTAGACTATCCAGCACATAATTATACAGAAACTTCTAAAATAGCTTTCAACAAACAAAAGCCAAAATTACTTACTAAAAGAGAAAAGGTATTTGAATTTATTAAATCTCAATCTTCTACCAATTATCAAATTGCAGATGAATTAGAAATGCCATTATCTAGTGTATGTGCTAGAGTTAGAGAATTACAATTATTAAATTTGGTAGAGGATAGTGGAAATAGGAGAGAAACACCTTTTGGAAAGACAGCGATAGTATGGCGAAGAAAAGAGTAGCAACAAAAAAGGAAAAAGAGTGGATGCGTAAAGTTTCAGAACTTGGTTGTTATGCTTGTGATATAAGCACAGGATATTGGACTATTGCAGAGGTACATCACATCAGAAAGCACACAGGAATGGGTCTAAGACCCTCACATTTTAATACAATTCCATTATGCAGCCACCACCATAGGACAGGCAAAGATTCAATACATTTAGGAAAAAAATTATTTATTCAAAAGTATGGAACAGAACAAGAGATATTAAAACAAGTAAAAGAGAGGATTAACAATGACTCGTAAATCTGGTTATTTCATTTGCTATCGTAATATTTGGCAACATCCTGTGTTTAAGAACCTATTACAAGCTAGTTGCTGGATTTATATGATTTCTTCAGCTTCACACCAAGATAAAACATTAAGGTTTTTAGATAATTCAATATTTGTAAGGCGAGGAGAATTAATAATGCCTTTAAGGGTAAATGCTAAAAGATTTAAAATGAGTTATAGTGAAATGCGAACTTTCATACTACGTCTTGTGCGTAGAAAAATGATAACCACTAGACACCACCAGCTACAGCCCACCAACAACCACCCTAGCCGAAAAGTAACGATTATAAGTGTTGTAAATTACGATAAATTTCAATTTGTGGATAACGAACAACCACCTCACGACCACCTATCGCAACAAGGACTAAATAACAATACTAATAAACATATACTAAATACTAGGTCTAGCAAAGACAAGGTTGTGAATAATGGGTATAAAGAGATAGGTACTGAGGGAGAATATATTATCCTTATGAAAGACAAGAAAAAATATTTAAAACATAAATATAAGGATGAACCTATAAAGGACTATTAATGGCAGATTTAAGAATATTAAGTTTAGGTGCTGGAGTACAATCATCAACTTTAGCTTTAATGATAGAAAAAGGAGAAATTCCTATGGTTTCTTGTGGAATCTTTTCTGATACCCAAAGTGAACCAAAAAAAGTAATGGATTATTTAAAATATTTAAAAACGCAAGTATCATATCCTATTTATACTGTAACAAAAGGTAATTTAAGAAAAGACTTACTTACTTTAGCAAGTGGTAAAAAAATAAACCAAGTAGGTGTTCCTTTTTGGACATTATCAGAAAAAAACACAAAAGGGATTGCTAGAAGAACTTGCACATCAGAATATAAAATTAAACCTTTAATAAAAAAAGTTAGAGAATTATTAGGTTTTAAAAAAGGAGACAGAGTAAAAAAAGGTATTAAAGTTGAACAATTATTTGGAATTTCAAGAGATGAAATTTATAGAGTTAAACCATCTCAATATCATTATATTCAGCATTTATACCCATTAATTGATAAAGGTATGAGAAGATATGATTGTATTAATTGGATGGAAAAAAACAATTTTAAAATACCACCAAGATCAGCTTGTACTTTTTGTCCATTTCACTCTGATAAAGAATGGATAGAAATAAAAAAAAATAAATTAGAGTGGGAACAAGTGGTAGAATTAGACGAAAATATAAGAAGAATACCATCTTTAAGAGATGATGCTTTTTTACATAAAGATAGAAAACCTATAAAAGATATTAATTTTAACAAAGAAGAAAATCAATTAAACCTATTCAATTCAGAGTGCGAGGGCTATTGTGGTAGTTAAAGGAATTTTACGAAGTTTAATTGAAAGTTTTATTGATGTGGGTTCTGGATTTGTATTAGCTGTATTAATACAATTATATATATTTCCACTATTTAATCTTTATCCAAGTATTTTAGATAGTTTAGGAATTGCATCTATTTTTACAATAGTTTCAATTACTAGGTCTTGGTTATGGAGATTGGTTTTTAATAGGTTTAAATGAAAGCATTATTACGAATCTTTAAGTATGTCAGAAAAAGATTGATAAAACTGTCCATTGAAAATAAAATGCTTAAAAGGCAGCTTGAATATTATAGGGCAATAGTAGAATCCAAAGAAAATAGAAAACATTAATGGTTAAGAAGAAGTCAAAATATCGCCACATTTCAATAAATAAAAAAAGATACTATTTCTATGAGATTAAATGGATGGATATTTTAGGAGATAGTGGCCATGCTAATACCAAAGAATTTGATGCTATGCGACCAGCTATTAAGATTACTTATGGATTTATTTATAAAAAAGATAGAAAATATTTATGGACTTTTAATACTTATGATGAAAAGGAAGATGAATTTACAGATCGCAATGTATTTCCGATTGGTTGCATAAAAGAGTTAAAAAAGATAGAAGTGTAAGATAATGAAAATAGAATTAGCTGATATTAATACTATTAAACCTTATCCAAATAATCCCAGAAAATTATCAGAAACAGCTATTGAAAAAGTATCTAAATCTATTCAACAATTTGGATTTAGACAACCTATTGTAGTTGATAAAGATAGAATTATTGTTGTGGGCCACACTAGGTATAGAGCATCAAAAAAATTAGGTTATAAACAAGTTCCTATAACCATAGCTGATAATTTAACTAAAGAACAAATTAATGCTTATAGAATAGCCGATAATAGAACCAATGAAGAAGCTAAATGGGATGATGAATTATTAAAAATAGAATTAAAGGAATTAGAATATAAGGACTTTGATCTTAAAATGACAGGGTTTGATGATAAGCAAATAAACGACCTTTTATTTGAGGAGAAACAGGGTTTAACCGATGATGATGCTGTTCCTGATACTCCTGAAGAACCCATAACTAAATTAGGCGATATATGGCAGTTGGGTAAGCATAGATTGTTATGTGGGGATAGTACACTTATAGATAATTTTAATAAATTATGTACAGAAAAAGCTGACATGATATTTACTGATCCTCCTTATGGTATGTCTTATGGTGGAGGTAGAGCAGAGGGCAGCACACCAAAAGGTGCGTTAGTAAAAGCACATGGAATGATAAAAAATGATGATTTAAGAGATGATGCTTTAATAAATTTAATTAAAAACAGTTTAAGTAATGCTTTAAAAAAATTAAAAAAAGGAAGTGCATCTTATATATGTTTTAGTTGGAGAACTTATAGTGAATTTTATAAAGCAATTTCTGATTCAGGATTTAAAATAAAAAACTGTATTGTTTGGGATAAAGAATCAATAGGATTAGGACAAAGTCATTATAGACCACAACACGAATTTATATTATATTGTGGAGAACATTGGTATGGAGATAAATCTCAATCTGATGTTTGGTATATGAGTAGAGGATCAACTGCTAAATATGTTCATCCAACTCAAAAACCTGTAGAATTAATATGTAAAGCTTTAAATAATTCTAGTAAAGAAGAAGATATAGTTATCGATTGTTTTGGTGGATCAGGTAGTTCAGTAATAGCTTGTGAAAAATTAAACAGAAAAGCTAGAATAATAGAATTAGATCCAAAATATTGTGATGTAATAGTTAAGCGATGGGAACAATGGACAGGAGAAAAAGCAACAAAATGAAATCTGACAAAAATAAGGCAAATGGTATAAAAAAACCTAATGGTGCTGGTAGGCCCAGAATTATTATAGACCCAAAAATTATAGCAAATTTAGCACAGATAGGTTGCACACAAGAAGAAATAGGAAGTGTTGTAGGAGTATCTGCTAGAACTTTACAAAGAAATTATGCCGAAATTGTAGAGCAAAATCGTGAAAAAGGTAAAGCTAGTTTAAGAAAAAAAATGTGGGATAAGGCACTTAATAAAGATAATACCAATATGCAAATCTGGCTATCTAAAAACTATTTAGGAATGAAAGATAGAACTCAAACAGAAACTATTACAGAACCATTACCTTTAATCATTGATGGCAAAGCTGAAGAAGTTGAAGTAAATGGCAAAGAAAAAGGGTAATATCTTTGGTAAAACAATTGAATATGTATCAAGAGCAAAGTTTAAAAAAACATCTATAAGCAAACGCAGACCTAAATTATCATCAATGAATAAACACAAACGCAGATCATTTAAAAAATACAGAGGTCAAGGTCGTGGATAATATATTTATTATTATCTTTAGCTGTTTAGGGTTTATGGTTTTATTATCAATCTATATGTTATTTACTTTATGAAGCGATCTAACTTCTATCCCAATGGAGAGTTTATTCCATATCAAATGCCACAGGACTTTAGAAAAGCATTAGGTAAAGAAGCTTGTGGTAATTGTGGAATGTACTCATTACCAAGAAATTTTTGTGGTGTTTATAGAACTAGAGGAGTTAAGGATAACTTTGTTTGTAATAAATGGAGAAAAAGGCATTTTAAAAGATAACGCAATATTGTAATAGGGTTTATGGAAGAACCTGTGCATTATTTAGTTTTATTATTACTTCAATTTGATGGAACTTTAGTTAAGGAAGTCTTGGAGTTTGCAAGACCTATGACATTACTTGAATGTGGAGATTTTGCTGATGCTCATAGAGAAGCAATAGCAACTCATAAATGGGTAGAAGAAGATTTAATGAAGTCAGGTTGGTATTTAAACGATGGCACAGGAACTTGGCAAGGACATATCTGCATACAAGACCCTGATAAATTATAAAAAAAACTATAAAATAAACATTTGCTATGCTAAAAGGTAAAAATGAATGAAAAACTTATTACAGCATTATTGGCAATTTTATTGGCTTTGGGTGGATGGACTCTTTCAAGAACTTTCTCACTTTCAACAGATATGGTGCTTATCAAAGAAAAAGTATCGTCATTGGAAAAAAAAATTGATGGAAAGTTTAAAAAGAAAAAGAAGAAGAAGAAGAAAGATGATAAATGAAAGGACAATCATATTCTTGCTTTTCCTAACTTTAATTGGAATGGGTTTAGCTGGATGTAATAAAACTAATATATGTCCAGATACAACAACATTAGAAATAGGAGAAACATCTAATGGTAAAGAAAAAAATACTAAATCCATTAAACAAAGCTTCAAATGGGGAAAGACTAAATGTCAAGACAGATAAAAAAATTTATAGTTAGGTTAAGAATGTGGTATGCTGATATAAGAGGTCATCATGGTAAAAGATGGGATTATGAACCATCAGAACATTATTTAGGAAGAAAAAGAAAATGAAAGTTAGTTCAAATACATCGGTTGATATGCCATTAAAGAATCTTATTAGTATTATAGGTGCTGTAGCAGTAGGGGTGTGGGCTTATTTTGGAATAATAGAAAGACTTAATACTTTAGAAACAGATAACCATTTAATTAAAAAAGACTTAGAGAGTGCTGTAGAGTTTTCAATAAAGTGGCCGAGAGGAGAACTTGGTTCGTTACCAGCCGACTCAGAACAATTTTTATTAATAGAATCAACTTTAGCTGATGTGGAAGATTTACAAACAGAAATGAAATCTATGCGTCATAATGTTGTTAATATTGATAGACTACAAAAAGATGTAGAAAAAATTTTAAAAGATATAGAAACAATTAAAGACAAAGTGAGGAAAAATGGAAACAGTCATTAGTGGAGTAATAGTATTATGTATGTTCTATCAAGGTGGAATTATAGAGCATACTTATATACAAGATCAAAAAATGAGTAGCTGCTTAAAAGCTAAAAGACAAGTTGAAAGGTCAGTTAATCCTGAAAATGTTAGAATGGCTTGTGGGGAAGTAGATGCTATTATCGAAAAAGATGAATACAGCGATAAAATGAGAGTCGTTAAAATAATAAAAGATAAATACGATTCAACAGGATATACAAAATAATATGATTGACGAAGATAGGACATACGAAAACGAAGTGAGAATTTATAATGATAGATTGGGTAGTAGAAAAGATAGGCAAAATAGCAAGGTCAATATTCCATTGGACTTGGAGAGTACAAGTACACAGAAAATATTACAAGAACAGGAAGAATGATAAATGAATTTTATATTAACTATGTTTATTTGTGCAAGTACAGCACAAGGAATACAATGCTTACCACCTGTCAAGTTTGATATTTTATATAAAGATGGGTATGATTGTATGTTAGATGGTTATACAAAATCACATGATAAAATTATTGAAATTGGTAGAGAAGAAATTAACAAAAACAAGATATTTGTAAAGTTTGGTTGTTATGAAGATTTCTCTAACAAAAAGTCAACATAAAGTAAGCCAATCTAAAAAGCGATTCAGAGTTCTTATATCAGGTAGAAGATTTGGTAAGACTTATCTTTGTATTACTGAAATGATGAAGTATGCAACAAAACCTTTGCAGAATATCTGGTATGTTGCACCGACCTTTAAAATGGCTAAAGAAATATGCTGGTCAAACCTTAAAACAATTCTAAACGAGTTTAATTGGATAGAAGATATTAATGAAACAAATCTAACCATAAGAATCAAGAAATCCAATAGTGTTATAAGCTTAAAATCAGCAGATCAACCAGATGCTTTAAGAGGTACAGGAATTAACTTTTTAATATTAGATGAGTTTGCCGATATTGATAAACGAACATGGTTTGAAGTATTAAGGGCCTCTATTGCTGACACTTTAGGAGATGTTTTATTTACAGGAACTCCAAGAGGTTATGGTAATTGGTCTTATGAAATGTATCTTAAAGGAAAGCAAGATGAAGAATGGGAGAGTTTTCAATTTACTACACTACAAGGTGGAATGGTTGATAAGCAAGAACTTGAACAAGCTAGATTAGACCTTGATGTTAGAACATTTAGACAAGAATTTGAGGGTACATTTGAGAACTATGCTGGTGCTGTTTATTATAACTTCCATCCTGTTGAAAGTGTTAATGATAAGCAAATAGATTGGAAAAAACCTTTACATATTGGGATGGACTTCAATGTTGACCCAATGTCTGCTTGTGTAGCACAAATAGAAAAGGAAAAGATTTATTTTGTTGATGAGATAGTGATTTATTCAAGTAATACTGATGAAATGTGCCAAGAAATACATGATAGATATGGAACTAAAATACCTATCTTCATATATCCTGACCCAGCTTCAAGACAAAGAAAAACATCTGCTGGTGGGAGAACAGATTTAAGTATTTTGCAAAATGCTGGATTTAAAGTTAAAGCTAAATTCAAACACACTTCAGTTCGTGATAGAGTCAATGCAGTTAATTCAAGACTCAAAGATTCTTTAGGAAAGAGATATATTTTTGTTTCACAATATTGCAAAACATTGATAAAAGGTTTACAAAGACAAATATACAAGGAGAATACAAATATTCCTGATAAGGAAGATGGTTACGACCACATGAATGATGCTTTGGGTTATTTAATAGATTATGTAAAACCACTAACAATCCAAGCAGCTTATAGTCAACCTCAAAGATGGAATATTAAGCAAAGGCAATATGGCATACAGCAAAGATCAAACAATAGATACTCATAAAGATTTTAAAGAAACGATAAGTAATTGGGAATATTATATTAGATCGTATAATGGTGGGTATGACTATATGGTCGGTCAATATTTAAACAGATATAATTTAGAACTTGACAACGAGTTTAATCAAAGACTTGCAAACACTCCTTGCGACAATCATTGTAAAAATATTATTCAAATCTATTCTTCATTTCTTTTTAGAGTAAAAGCTTCAAGAGATTTTGGAGATATGGCAGATGAACCTAGTTTAGAAACTTTTATGAAAGATACTGACCTAGATGGAAATAATTTTACAACAGTTATGAAACAGGCCCAAAATTATGCTTCAATATATGGTCATTGTTTTTTAATTTTAGACAAACCAAAAGTTATTACAAATACAAAAGCCGATGAACTGCAACAAGACATTAGACCTTATCTTTCTATTGTAACTCCTGAAAATGTTTTAGATTGGAATTATAAAAGAGAGATTAATGGAAAATACTCTTTGGATTATTTAAAAGTGCGAGAAGAAGTTGATAGAAGTGGTGGAACTTATTATAGAATGTGGTTTCCTGATAGAATAGATACTGTTTATTTAAAAGCAGATGGTTCAGAACCAACTTTAATAGATACTGCCGATAATCAGATTGGTAAGATTCCAGCAGTAATCTTATACAATGCCAAATCGCACAAAAGAGGTATTGGCCAATCTGACCTAACTGATATAGCTGATTTGCAGAAAGCAATCTACAATGAGTTCTCTGAAATAGAGCAACTTATTAGATTAACAAATCATCCATCATTAGTTAAGACTCCATCGGTAAATGCTTCTGCTGGTGCTGGTGCAATAATAGAAATGCCTGAAGAAATAGAACCAAATCTTAAACCATATCTATTACAGCCATCAGGTTCTAACCTACAATCTATTATGGATTCAATAACTAAAAAGGTTGAAGCTATAAATAGAATTGCACATACAGGAGCAGTAAGAACAACAAGAACACAAGTATCATCAGGAATAGCTTTACAAACAGAATTTGAATTACTTAATGCTAGACTTTCAGAAAAAGCAGATAACCTACAATTAGCTGAAGAACAATTATTTAAACTTTATGCTCTATTTCAAAACACAGAATTTAATGGAGAAATAAATTACCCAGATTCATTTAACATAAGAGATTACTCAACTGACCTTATGTTCTATCAACAAGCAAAAGCAATCAATGTTAAATCTCCTACATTAGTTAAAGAAATAGATAAAGAAATTGCAAGAGCAGTAGTAGATGATGATGCAAAACTAAATATTATTTTTGATGAGATAGATACAAAACCTGAAGTTGGAGAATTTACCCAAGACGAAGTTGAGAAAGAAACAGTTGAAGAAGAAACTATTGAATAATATGTATGGCAGATATTTTAGAATCAACGACAAAATATCGTATCAAGCAGATTGAATTTGCTGAAGCTGAATATTACGAACAACTTACAAAAGTTTTAGATAAGATAGAAGATGATGTAACTTCTTTAGCTGGAAAATCTTTACCCACAACAGATGGAAAGCTAATTGAGTTAAGAGCAGCAATAGCAATAAGACCACAAATTAAAGCTATCCTTGAAAGAGAATATCTAGCTTGGTCAGATACAGTTGTTAGAGAAGGTTTTAATAAACAAGCTAAAAGAGTTGAAAGAGCATTTAAAACAATAGGAAGAATACCAAAAGAATTTCAAGAATTAACTAAAGGCGATCTAGCTTTAATACAAAATTTAAAACAACAATACTTTACTCAATTCAAAGACATATCAAATACCTTTACAAGAACATTGGCAGATAAGGTTTATCAAAATACTTTATTAGGAAGTGAATTTACTGTTTTAGAAAAAGAATTAAGACAATCAATCAATGGAATATATGCAAGTTCAAAAGACCCTGAAATTAATAAATTAGTGAACTTTGTTAAAAAGAACAAAAACAAAAAATCAATGCAATCTAAAGTAGATAAAGCAGTTGCCACATTACAGTCAAAATTTGGTAGAGATCGTGCTGGAGAGAATATGAAAAGATATGCTGGACAGCTATTAAACGACTCATTAAGGGATTTTGATGCTACTTTAAACTTCAATAAAGCTAATGATGCTGGACTTACTTTTGTTAAATACTATGGAGATATTATTCCAACCACTAGAGAGATTTGCAGAAATCTTGTAAATGGAGTATATAACAAAAGGAAAGGTGGACTTTTCACAATTGATGAAGTCAGAAAACTTTGGACAAGTAGAAGTTGGTCAGGAAAAAAATCTGGCAATCCTTTAGTTGTTCGTGGTGGTTATAATTGTCGTCATCAATGGTCTTATGTCAATCCTGATTGGTATGACAGTAAAGGCGAACTAATAATATAAAAAAGGAGAAAAATATGTCCGAAGAACAAAAGGTAGTTGCACCTCAAACGCAACAAACAGAAGCACCAAAAGAAGAAGTAAAAGTAGAAACACCAAAGCAACAAACTTTTACACAAGAGCAACTAGACAACATTATTAAATCAAGACTAGAAGCTGAAAAAACAAAACATCAAAGACAGATAGATGAAGTTAAAAGGCAAGAAGAAGAAATAGCAAAAGAAAAACAAGTTCAAGAAGCAAAATCAAAAGCTGAACTTGAAAAGCTTATGAAACAGAGAATATCTGAAAAAGATACTGAAATTCTTAAATATAAAACTGAAATTAAGAAAGAAAGAATTGATAATTCAGTATTATCTGTTGCATCCAAGCATAAAGCTATATCGCCATCCCAAGTAGTATCTTTATTAAAAGATGATATTAAATTAAATGATGATGGGAGAGTTGAAATACTTGATAATAATTCAAATATTCGTTATAACTCTAAAGGAGAATTATTAACGATTGAAGAAAGAGTTAAGGAATTTTTAGATGCTAACCCACATTTCCGACAAGGGTCTTTAGCTGGTTCAGGAAGCCAGAGCAGCATCGAGGGTAAAACTGTAAAACCTTTCAATATTCAGGATTTAGATATGAGTAAGCCAGAAGATCGTGCTAAATATTCAGAGTATCGAAAAGAACGAGATTCAAAACCTACTCAAATTAATTTAACAAATAAATAATAAAGGACAAAAACAATGGCAAACGAAAGCACAAGTTCTACACTCTCGGAATTATATACTGAGATTGTAGCAGAAGCATTATTCGTAGCAAGTGAGAAATCAATTATGAGACCTCTTGTAAAGAATTATGCAATATCAGGTGGTGGAAAGTCAGTTGAAGTTCCAATCTATGCAGCAGTAAGTGCAGCAGCAGTATCGGAAGCATCTGATTTATCTAACACAGCAATCAATCCAACTTCTGTAACTATTACAGCATCAGAAAATGGAATAATGACTACTCTTACAGATTTAGCAAGAAACTCTGCACCAAGAAATGTTGCAGCAGATATTGGTAAATTATTTGGAGATGCGATTGCACAAAAAATAGACAAAGACTTAACAGCATTATTTGATGGTTTTAGTACAGCAGTAGGTTCTGGCTCAACAGCTTTAACTGCTGCATTAGTATTTCAATCAATTGCAAATGTAAGAAATGCTGGAGTTTCAATGGATGGTGTATCAGCAGTTTTACATCCTATGGTAGCTTATGACTTAAAAGCTAATTTGACTAATACTTTTGCAAATGCAAATGGTAATGATTTAGCAAATGAAGCATTAAGAAATGGTTTTGTTGGAAGATTAGGTGGAGTGCCTATCTTTGAAACAACTAACATAGATAACGATGGTACTACTGGAGATTACAAACAAGGTGTATTCCATAGAGACGCATTAGGTTTGGCTATGATGCAAGACCTGAAAATCGAAACTCAAAGAGATGCTTCTCTTAGAGCAGATGAGATTGTAGCAACAGCAGTATATGGAGTTGGAGAATTAAACGACTCTTATGGTGTTGAATTACATTCTGATTCATCAATCCAATAATAATTGGATACTTTGTGAGGGTGGGAAACTGCCCTCACTTTTAATAAAGGAGAATTTATGGATATAAAATTAACAAATGGCAAAAAGACAATAACAAGATCAAAAGAGCAATACGAAGCTAATAAAAATCACTTTAAAATGAGAGGTTATACTCCTGTTGATGCAGTAAAAAAAGAAATTAAAAAATCTAAAATAAGTGATATTGTAGATAAAGTAGTACAATTAAAACCAAAAAAAAAGACAAGGAAAAAGAAATGAAAGAATTAAAAAAATATTGGAACATGGCAAAAGATAATCCTAAAGTAACTGCTGGTGTTATTATTGCTATTGTAATTATTATTAGTTTGGTAGGTTAATATGACAAACTTTACAGGTGCTAATGTTTGTGATGTTGTAGAAATAGAAACATATCAACCAGATGTTTTTAGTTTTGGTATTGCGTCAAACGATTCTAAAGTTTCATACTACATTACTCAAACAACAAACGATATTTTTAGACAGTTAAGGATTGAGTGGTGGCCTGTATATAAAACAAATGTATATACAGATATAACTGTTTTAAATACTGCTGAAATGGTTAATACAAAAGTTAATTTAGATCAGTTCACAAGAGCTGGTGTATATTTATTTTTATCAAGATATTTTTTACCATCATTAACTAAGTTTAGACCTGAGACAGAAAAAGATAGATTTGAAAGAATGAGTGAACACTATACTTCAGAATATAACAAAGAATGGAGAGCAATTTTAGAAGATGGTGTTGAATATGATAGCGATGCTGGTGGAACAATCTCTACAAGTGAAAGAGAATCTTTACACGGCTTACGAAGATTAAATAGGTAATGTCAATTAATCTTTCTATTAAAACAAATCAAAAACAAGTATCAAAAAACATTAAAAGATACCAAAGCTTCTTACCCAGAATTTTTGACAAAGGATTAAAACAAGCTGGATTTCAATTATTAGATATTATTAGAACTTTAACTGAAAAAGGAATTGATTTTAGAAGATTACCTTTTGCACCTTATTCAGAGGGATATATTAAAAGATTACAAAGAGAGGGAAAAAAAACTTCAGTAGATTTATTTTATTCTGGTCGTATGCTTGGAAGTCTTACTCCATCTTCAAGTATTAAAAAAACAGGTAAAGGCAAAATAAGTGTTGCTTTTAGTAATGCACAAATGCGTAAAAGAGCATTATTTAATCAAGTATTAAATGAACCAAAAAGAAAATTTTTTGGCTTTGATAATCGTACAGAAAAGATTATAAATAAAAGCTTTAATAGATTTGTAGCAAAAGAATTAAGACGAGCAAGAATATGAGTGTAAGAGAAAACATAGCAGCTAATATAAAAACAGTAATAGATGCCATCAGTTCTCCTGATGTGAAACTATGTACTAGACAACCTTTTGAATTAGAAGAATTATCACAACAACAATACCCAGCAGTAATAGTACAAACTTCAGAAGAAAATAGAGATGATTCTGAATTAGGAAGTGGTGCTAAAACAAGGCATGGAACTATTGATTTTGTAATATTGGGATTTGTAAAAGGTTCTGATACCAATATAGATACATTGAGAAATGCTTTAATTACAGCTATTGAAACTGCTTTAGAAAGTGATATTACTAGAGATTCCAATGCACTTGATACAGAAGTTATACAAGTGGAAACTGACGAGGGTACATTGTTCCCTGTTGGTGGAATTAGAATGGTTGTAAGATGTATGTATGAATATCAATCAGGAACTCCATAGGAGAAATAAATGGCAGATAAACTTATAGATAAAATACAAAAAAAAATAGATAAAATTGAACATTTACACGATAAAGAGTCTATGCTTTGTGAAGAAGTGAAAGACTTATTGGAAGAATTAAGAGAAGAAAAATCATTGGATTCAGAAGAAGAAGATTTTGACGAAACTGAAATAGAAGATGAAGAATTAGATGAAGATGATATTGACGAAGAAGAAGAAAAGTAATAAAAGGTAAAAATATGGCTAAAGACATTAAATTATATAAGGATGGGAATGAAATTACTATCAATGAAACTCAACTTGATAATTTTTTAGATTTAGGTTGGAAACAAGAAAAACAAGAAAAACAAACAAGTAAAAAGGAAAATAAAAAATGGCAACACATCACGGAAAAGAAGGAGTCGTAACTGCTGGTGGAACTGGTGTTGGGGAACTAACAGGTTTCACTTTGGAAACTACTGCTGATGTTGTAGAAGATACAGCTTTAACAGATGCAACTAAATCTTTTGTTGCTGGAAGAACATCATTTTCAGGAACTTTAGAAATGAATTATGATGAAACTGATTCTCCACAACAAACTTTAACAGTAGGAAGTTCTATATCTTTTGTTTTATTACCAGAGGGTAATTCTTCTGGAGATGAAAAATTTACAGGAACAGGTATTATTACAGGAATGTCAGTTAATAACTCTATGGATGCAATCATTTCAAGATCAGTTACTTTTCAAGGTACAGGAGCATTGACAAGAGCAACAGTATAATCCTAATTTATGTCAGTTATTGATAGAGTTAAAACACATTTTGAAACTCTTAAAACTATCACTATTGAGGTTGAGGAGTGGAAAGATGAACATGGTAATCCATCTGTTTTTTATTCAGAACCTTTAACACTTGAAGAAAAAAATATTATTTTTAAAAAATCAAATAACTTTCAAGACTTAAATGTTCTTGTAGATTTACTTATAATGAAACTCCAAGTCAAGAATGACAAAGGAGAAATGATTAAAGCATTTAGCTCAGAAGATAAATTTGCTTTAAGAAAAAAAGCAGATTCCAATGTTATTGCAACAGTAGCCAATAAAATCTTGCTAGACACATCTTACGAGGAAGCCGAAAAAAAGTAATTAGCGACCCTGAAATCAGGTCGCAACTAGCATTAGCCGACAGACTTCACATTACATACCAACAAGTTTTAGATATGCCTGTAAGCCATTATAATCTTTGGTTAGCTTACTTGAAAAAAGAGCAAGATGAGTATAAAAGTCAAGAGAGAATAGCACAACATAGAAAATATAGATAATGGCACAGAATTTAAAAATAAACATATTAGCACAAGATAAAACTAAAGCTGCCCTTAATGGAGTAAGGGCCAGATTAGCTGGACTTAAAAATGCAGTATTTAGTTTAAAGGGTGCTTTTGTTGGTTTAGGTGCTGGACTTGTTGTAAAATCTTTTGTCAATACAGGAAGAAGCATTGAAGATTTACAAGTTAGATTAAAGCAATTATTTGGTACTCAACAAGAGGGTGCTAAAGCTTTTGATGTAATGGCAAAGTTTGCAGCTAAAGTTCCTTTTTCACTAGAGCAAATTCAAGCAGCTTCAGGTAATCTAGCAGTTGTCGCTGGAGATGCAGAAAGACTTTCAAAAATATTAGAAATAACAGGTAATGTTGCAGCAGTTACAGGAATAGATTTTAATACTGCTGCTGAACAAATACAAAGGTCATTTGCTGGTGGTATAGCTGCTGCCGACATCTTTAGAGAAAAAGGTGTTAGAGATATGCTTGGTTTTAAAGCTGGTGCAACTATATCAGCAGAAGAAACTGTTAAAGCATTTGAAAAAGTATTTGGTAAAGGTGGTAAATTTGGAAAAGCAACAGAAGAACTATCTACTACATTTACAGGTACTTTATCAATGTTGGGAGATAAATTATTTAATTTCAAGAAAAATGTAGCTGGTGCAGAATTTTTTGATGAACTTAAAAAAGAGTTTAGTAGTTTAAATAAATTTATAGAAGAAAACTCAGAAGATTTTGAAGCTATTGCAAATGCTATTGGTTTTGTATTAACTAAAGCAGTTCAAGGTTTTGCGATGGCAGTTAGAGGTGTTGCAAAAGCAGTTTCATTTTTGCGTAATCAATATGAAAATTTAATAAGATTATTAAACAAAATACCATTTGTTAATATAGAGATAGGAAAAACAATAAAAGATAATATAGCCATATCAGAAGATTATAAAGATAAAATAATTCTTATTGCCGAAGAAACAAAAAGCTTAAATAAAAGTTTAGTTAAACAAAAAACAATATTAGAAGAAATAACTGAATTACTAGAAAAAGATTTAAAAGCAATAACTAATGTTGCAAAACAAGTAACAGGAATTTTAAATGATGGTATAAGAGGTTTTTCAAAAGGTGTTGCAGAAGCAATAGTATTAGGAAAAGAATTAAACACAACATTTAAAGAATTAGCACAAACATTAGCAGTAAAAGTTTTATCTATTTTAATTGAGGTAGTTGCTAGAAAAACTGTTGAACTTGCAATAGAAAAATTAATTACTAGAGAAAAAGAAAAACAAGCATCTTTAAGTAGTGGTAATTCTTTCTTTAGTATGGCAAGATCATTTCTAGGTTTTGCTAAAGGTGGTGCAGTATCAAAAGGGAAACCTGTTGTAGTAGGAGAAAGAGGGCCAGAGTTATTTGTACCAAATTCAACAGGACAAATACAACAAAATGCTAGAGGTACAGGTGGTGGAAGTGTTAATGTTAATTTCAATATAGAAGCAATAGACTCAAATAGTTTCAATGATGTATTGGTAGAAAATAGAGGTATTATAACTTCAATAATTAATAATGCTTTAAATGAAAAAGGTAGGAGAGAGTTAGTATAATGAGTGGTGCATTTCCTATATCAACATCTAAATTTGAAACACTAGGTATTAAATCAATACAAAGTACAATTATATCTAAATCAATTAGTGGAAAAAAATTATCAAGAACTATTGATTCTCAAAGATGGGCATTTACAGCTTCAATTATTACATCAAACAGATCAACTGCCTATGGAGAGTTGATGGCTTTTATTGTTAAGCAAAGAAGTGGAAAAGAAAATTTTACTATTATCCCACCAGAAGTAGAAGATGCTAGAGGAAGTGAAACAGGAAGTGTTTTAGTAAATGGTAATCAATCTGCTGGAGATACTACTATTGCTATGGATGGCTTTGCTGGAGATGGTGCTGGAAGATTTAAGATGGGAGATTTTATTAAGTTTGCTTCACACGATAAAGTTTATATGGTAGTTGCAGATGTTACTTCATCTAGTAATGCTGCAACAGTAACTATTGAACCACCTTTAGTCGCAGATATAGCCAATGATTCAGCAGTAACTTATGATAATGTTCCTTTTACAGTTCATTTAGTAAATGATATTCAGTCGTTTGGAACAATTGGTGCTGATAAAGATGGAAATTTATTATACAAATATGAGTTAGATGTTGAAGAAACTTTATAATAAAAAGGAGAAACAATGAAAAAAAAGAAGAAAAAAAAGATAGTTAAAAAGAAGAAGAAAAAAGGTAAAAAGAAAAAGAAAAAATAGTGCATGACACAATATCTGGTTAAGTATTGGATGAATGTTGATGTACTTGCTGAAGAAGTAATTGATAGTGAAAATATAAATATGGACACTAATGATTTGGGTAAATTTAACGAACCAACAAAGGATGCTAAATATAAAATATTAGATAGTATAAAAATTAATAGAAGAAGTTACGAACAATATGACAAGAAGCTTAACGACAGCAGTAAAGAACCATTTAGCAACAAATGAGATTAAACCTGTTCATTTGATAACTATTGGATTTGGCACTCCTCAAAATTTAACAGATTGCGTTCACGACTTAACTTCTTCAGTATCAGGTTCTAGTGTTACTTATTCATCAAGCAGTTTTTTAGTTAGTTATCCTGAAGTATCAGAAGAAACTGACATTGGTAAATCAAGCATATCAATAACTTTATCAGGAGCAGACCAAACATATATCTCATTAGCTTTAGGAGAAAATATAGTTAATGATGCGGTAACAATTTATAGAGCATTTTTAGATTCATCAAATGCAATTATAGCTGACCCTTTTTTACTTTATAAAGGTTCAGTTGAAACTTATACAATTAATGAAACAGAAGATTCTTCAGCTTTAACTTTAAATATAGTTTCTCATTGGGCAGATTTTGAAAAAAGATCAGGAAGAAAAACTAATAGTACATCACAACAAAGATTCTTTAGTGGAGATTTAGGTATGGCTTTTTCAAGTGAAAATGTTTTAGATATTAAATGGGGTAGAAAATAATGGCTTTAAAATGGTTAAGAAAACAAGTTAAAAAAGTTTTTAAAGTAACAAAAGTTGTAAGAGTATTTAATTTTTTAAGAAATCTTAATCCTTGGGTTGCTTTAGGAATCTTTGCTATTGGTTGGTTGTTCCTTTCAAATAGACGACCTGATAGACCAGACTTCGGAGATAGTGATTTTAACAATTTTGAAAAAGGTATTTTATTAAATCATCAATCAAACGATCAATCTATTCCTATTGTTTATGGAGAAAGAAAAGTTGGTGGAACAAGAGTGTTCATTGAAACAAGTGGAACTGATAATGAGTTTCTTTACATAGCATTAGCATTATGTGAGGGAGAAATAGAAAGTGTAGATAAAATTTATATTGATGACAAAGAAGTTACTTGGTCTGGTACTTTAGCAGATGATACTTTAAGAACAGTAGGAAGTGGAGATAGTAATTTTTATAAAGATAGTACAAGTTTAATTAGTGTAAAATGTCATTATGGAAGTGATAGTCAATCACAATGCGATTTATTAGGAACTTTAGATTCTTGGACATCTAACCATAGATTAAGAGGTATTGCTTATATATCTTTAAAAATAAAATGGAATCAAGATGCGTTTGCTGGATTACCAACTGTTCACGCATTAGTTAAAGGAAAAAAAGTTGTTGCTTATAATTCTAGTTCAGTTGCACAAACTGCTGCACACTCTAATAATCCAGCTTGGTGTTTATTAGATTATTTAACAAACGAAAGATATGGAAAAGGAATTGCAATAGCAAATATTGATATACCAAGTTTTTATACAGCTTCAACAGTTTGTGATACAGATGTTACTGCTTATGGTTCTACTACAATAGATGTTTTAGATTGTAATGCAGTTTTAGATACTTCAAGAAAAGTAATAGATAATGTTAGAGAGTTAGTAAAAGGTGCAAGAGCATATTTACCTTATACTGCTGGAAAATATAAATTATTAGTAGAAACAACAGGTTCGGCTTCTATTACTTTAACCGAAGATGATATTATAGGTGGTTATAGTTTAGCAAGTGAAAGCAAAGCATCAAAATACAATCGTGTAATAGTTTCTTTTGTTAATCCTGATAGGAATTGGCAAGTTGATGAAGTACAATGGCCTGAACTAGATGATAGTGGTTATTCTTCGGCAGATCAACACGCAACAATGAAAACTGCTGATGGTGGTTTTTTATTAGAGGGTCGTTTTGATTTTTCTACAATAACAAGTCCTTATCAAGCATTAGAAATAGCAGAAGTAATTTGTAGAAGATCAAGAGATTCAAAAGGATTACAATTAACAGTAGGATTTGATGCTTATGATTTAGCAGTAGGAGATATAGTTAATATTACATTATCGTCTTTAGGTTATTCTGCAAAACCTCATAGAGTTATAGGAATGGATTTTAATGAAGATTTTACTATTGGATTAAATTTAGTTATTCATCAAGACGCACATTATACTTGGGCAACAAAGACACAAATAACAGCAACACCAAGTACAACACTTCCAAATCCTTATTCAGTTATTGCTCCAGCAAGTTTAACTTTAACAGATGAATTAGTAGAGTATTCAGATGGAGTTGTATTAACAAGATTAAATATAGTTGTGGGTGCAAGTACCGATAAATTTGTTCAATATTATCAAGTTGAAGCCAAACAAAGCACAGAATCAGATTATAAAATTGTAGCAAAAGGAACTCAATTAAACAATGAAATGCTTAATGTTGTTGATGGTAAAACTTATAATGTAAGAGTAAAAGCTATAAATGCTTTAGGAGTTTCATCTACTTATACATCAGCAAACAGAACTATTGTCGGAGCAACAGATACTCCAGCAGATGTTTCAACTTTATCTGTATCAATGGTTGGTTCAAATCAAATGCAATTACAATGGACTCCTGTTACAGATTTAGATGTATCTTATTATGCAATTCGTTATCAAGATGTTACGAGTAATGCTAGTTGGGCTGGGTCAACAAACTTAACGCAAGTTGTTAGAAGAAAATCTAATAGTGTAACTATTAATGCAAGAACAGGTGCATTTCTTATTAAGGCAGTTGATAAACTAGGAAACGAATCAGATAATGAAACTATTGTCTATTCTAATATTTCAGGGCTTGAACATTTTTCAAGTGCTTTATCTACTATTAATGAAGAAACTGCTAGTGCAGTTACAGGGCAAAGTTGGAATGGTACTTTTGATGGAGATTGCGTTAAAGGAACAAACTCTGATAATGTTCAAATAGCAACATTAGATACGATAACTTTATTTGATTCAACTGTTGGAAATTTTGACTCTCCAAGTGGAGATTTTGATTTAGGTGGAACTGACGCAACTTCCAATCCAACTTATTATCAAGCAAATATTGAATCATCAGGAAGCTATATAGGAAGCAATACACTTTCGCTTGATGCTACTTATGATGCAACTTTTCAAGCAACTGTTGATATGATAGCAAATGACTTATACGATTTATTTGATTCTGGTAGAGGTGCTAGTTTATTTGATGATGCTGCTGGGCCTTTTGATGGAAACTCAGGAACAAAATGTAATGCTTTTCTTCAAGTAGGGTCAAGCACAAGTTCTTTAGGTGCAATTTCCACTTACCAAGATATATCTCAACAATCTACTGTTAAAGGAAGATATTTTAAATTTAGGTTGAAATTAGAAAGCGATGATAATAAAGCTAGACCTGAAGTTACTAAAATGCAAATAAAATTAGTAATGGAAAAAAGATTAGAAAGTGGAGAAGATGTAGAGAGTGGTGCTGGAGCAAAAGCAATAACTTACACTAATGCTTTTTATGCAAGTCCAGCAGTAGGTATTGCAGCACAAAATATGGCGACAGGCGACTATTATACAATTTCAAGTAAAACAAAAACAGGATTTACAATAACTTTTTATAACAGTTCAGCAGCAGCACAGGATAGAACTTTTGACTATGTTGCGAAAGGATATGGTTTGAAATCTTAATTGTAATAATGTAAAAAGGGTAGTATAGGTAAAAAATATGAGTTCAGTTTCAGATTATAGTTTAGCGAATCAAGGGTTTAGTGCGTTTCGTACTGAACTTAATAATATACTTGGTGCAATAAATACGCACAATTTAGCCACTTCAGCACCATCAAGTTTAGCTGCTGGAAGTATATGGGTAGATTCTAGTTCTGCTGGAACACATACTTTAAAATATTATGATGGTTCAGATTCCATTACTTTATGCAATGTTAATACTTCAGCAAACACAGTAGATTTTATAGACTCATCAGTAACAACAGAATTAGTCAACGATACTTCTCCACAACTAGGTGGAAATTTAGATACAAACTCACACAATATTATAATAGATGATGCACATTATATTTCTGATGAAAATAATAACGAGCAAATAATATTCCAAACAACAGGTTCAGCAGTTAATGAATTAGAAGTTACAAATGCTGCAACAGGCAATCCACCAATTTTAGGAGCAAGTGGAGAAACAAATGTGGACTTACATATTAAACCTAAAGGGTCAGGAGAAACAATTATAGGTTCAGGTGGAGCAGCAGCAACTTTGACTACAAGTGGAGCATACGATTTAGTTTTAGATACAAATAAAGGAACTAACTCAGGAAACATAACGATAACTGATGGTGCAAATGGCAATATAGATATTACTACAAATGGAACAGGAGCAATTAAGTTTAATGATTTAGCTTATATTCCACAACAAGCATTAACTTCATCATCGAACGCAGTTGCATGGGATGCCCAAGCCGCACCTAACGCATATCATCAGACATCAGAAAATACGACTTTATCTGCACCAAGTAATGCAGTTGAGGGTGCGTTTATTTGTATAGAAGTTAATTTTAATGGAAGTCATACTTTTTCGTGGAACGCAACATTTCATTTCTCTGCTGATACTGCTCCAACGACAACAGATACAGATGGCAAGACAGATATTTTTGTATTCAGGTACAATGGTTCAATTTGGCAAGAAGTAGGTAGAACTTTAAACATACCAGAAAGTTAAAATTATGTGGGCATTAGTAGAAGATAACGCAATAATAAAAATAATTAATAATCCAAAAGCTATGGTTATTAACGATGTTCGTCATTCAAGAAATATCTTTTCTTCAAGATGGACTAACGAAGAAAGAGAAGCTATCGGAATCTATGAAATAGTATTTGATAATTCTAACAAGAAAGATGAAGAATATTATATTAATACAAACCAATCTTTTGATTATGCAGATGGACAAGTTACTGCAAGTTATGGAACTGCAACACCAAAACAATTAGCAGATAGTTTATGGACACAAGAAGATTCTGATAATGGAGATATACCTGACGATAAAGAAGTAGGCGATGTTAAAGTTAAAGGATTAAAAACTTTAAAAAAACAAATTATTAAAAATGAAGCTAGTGGTTTATTAGAACCTACTGATTGGCATAATCATAAAGCATTAGATGATGACACTTATACTATTCCAGCAAATATAAAAACTTATAGAGCAAATATAAGAACAAAATCAAACGAAATGGAAACTGCTATTGACAATGCAAGTGATGTAGATGCTTTAAAAGCATTATACGAATATGTTAATACAGGCACAGAAG
>LULN01000017.1_pt1 | contig 31311 bp, 51 predicted proteins | sample 728131 | NCBI WGS metagenome assembly LULN01 (sample SAMN03860288, study PRJNA289734) | marine metagenome | biome: seawater column; feature: ocean; material: water; isolation source: Red Sea water column Station 149 - depth 100m | place: Saudi Arabia: Red Sea | collected 2011-10-15 | depth 100 m
ATTTAGTGGTAGAGTTAGTAGCTTTGCTTACAGAAACAACACCATAGTATTAAGTCTTGTATCTAATAGACCATTTCAGAATGTATCTATACCACAAGGAAAAACAAGTAATTCAGATAATCCTCAATACAACAATAAGATACAACCTTTAGTGTATGGGGATTATACTGCAAACGATTCTTTTACTGCTGGAACAGATGTTTATGCTTGTCCTTTCTTAAAAAATGATGGTAAAGACTTTATGTACATTATCCCTGAAGGGACAAGTGGTTCTGATAAATTAGAGTTTTATGATAAAGGTATGAAACGATTTGTAGAACTTACAGGAATGACTGATACTTCTGTAGCAACAGTAGATAGTGTTAAAGTATTAAAAGTTCCAAAAAGCATGGAAAGACAAGTTAAGGTATTACCTGATGATGTAACTGCAACTATAGTTGGAAGTGGTGTAAGTTTAACTGCTGGTAGTTTAGATAATGCTTACAATGGTAATACTGGTAATAGTGTTACTTATGCAAATACAGCAGGATTTAGTAGTGAATCAAAAGGTGTAGTATTTAAATTACAAGTTCCACAAGTAACAGGTAAAATTACTGCTATTACTTTGGGATTGTCAGGGACATATTCACAAGATATAAACACAGCTTCAGGTAACGATGGTGCTTTTTTTAATTTAGCAACATCATTAAGTAGTAATTTTGGTTCATCAAGTGGTGATGTAGAATTAGTAGGAAGTTCTACAAGTGGAGATAAAGTAGATAGAACAAATGCTGCTTTACCAACATCTACAAATGTTGCAAGTATTTTGACTAATAATGCTTTGCCTGATGAATTATATTTAAGTTTTAGGTTTAATGCAGAAGGTGAAGATGTAAGTTATGCTAATTTTAATATTATTTTAAACAATATATTCTTTACGATTACTGCAGCTAATGATTTAGCAAATGAACCTATTGCATCACAAGAATTTAATGCAGGAATTGAAAAAGTATATTTAGGTAGAGATATATTAACTGAAGGATTTACTGCATATTCTTCTGTTGCAACCTTAACTGATTTAAATAACCCTGTAGCAATTCATAGACAATTATTACATAGTATAATTAATGTCGCAGATTCAGATAGTGATGCTAAAATAGAAAATTCAGGATATAAGGCAGTAGCAGAATTAAGAGATAGTACATTAACCAGTCCAACATCAACTCATTGGAAAACAAGATTAGCTTTATATGAACAAGAAGAATTAGAAAGTATTATGGAACAATTACAATATGAAGGGTGTTTCTTTTTTGAGTTTAGTCCACAAGCACAACAAACTTCAATATCAGGTGTAAATGAATTACGATACTTTACCATAGTAAACTATAAAAAACACCCAGCAGAAAATCAATATCTAAAACAAGATACTTTTACATCTTCTACAAGTGGTTCGGTACATAGTACCATATTTGACAATGCTTCACATCAAAAACAAGAAATTAATTTAGACTTTTTATATGATGCAGTAGATGATGTGAGTGGTTCAAGAAATTCCAGTTGGATTAATTTTAGAAAAAGTTTATTTGGTGAATATAAAACTACTGTAAGTGCAACTTTAGTAAATCCTGAAAAGTATGCGATGTTGCAAGTAGGTGATTTCATAGACTTTGGTGAGATTACATTTTCAGAACTTGGAAGTCCATTTGATGAAATATCAGATACCTTTGATAGCTTTATTGCTATGCCTACAAGATTATTTAAAGATGCTTGGAGTGGTAAAAAGTTCATCATTACAAATTTAAAAAGACAAGTTGGTAAAATTTCAATACAAACAAGGGAAGTATAATGGCAAGTTATTTTATATATGATAGTATTAATATGTACAGAAGTGATAACACAGTAAGTGAAGGTACATTTAGTGGTACGACTTTTACAGCATCAGATAGTTTAACAAATCACGAAAGAGTGGCAGACCAAAACATCGGAACTGCTATGTCAGGTGTAACAGCAAATGATGCAATATGTTATCAAGTTGGAAGTGCAGTAAGTGCAGATGCACTTGCTATGCGATTTTCAGGAGATTGTGGTCTTAGTGTTCAAAATGGTTCAGAAAACACCATACGATTTGGAACAGCATTAGATGGATTAAGTGGTGCAGTAAACTTTGGAAGTGGTAGCACAGTAGCATCTTGGAGAATCAAAACATTTACAGAAGTAACAAGCAAAACTAAATTTTGTGTAGAATTTAATGATGCACAAAATAACATATCAGAAATCCTAATTGGTAAAAAATTAGCTTTTGAAGTAGAACCTGATGTTAATGTTCAATCATCTATTAATTACGAAAACTCAATCCAAAAATCATTAGGTGGAGTTGAGTATGCTTTAAATGTAAATGAAGGACAAGAAATTCACACTATATCCTTTCAAAATATTTCAAGTACATTCAAAACAAGTCTAACTACTATGCAAGATGCACTTCGTGGTGAATCAAAGAAGTTTGTTTGGAATGATGGTACAACTACTCATTGGGTACGATTGGATAAACCAATGACATTTACTGAAATAGCAGATGGAAGATTTAGCACACAATTAGTTTTAAGGCAACAAATCCAATAAATACAAGACTTTTATACTGAAAGGTATATAATCACCCCATAAACAAGGAAGCCCATTAATTTGGGCTTTTTTGTATCTAAAATAAATAACCCTTCAAATTGTGGATAACTTTATAATATTTGTGGATAACTAACCCTTACCATAACCCTTTGTCAAGAGTGTAAAAAGAAACAAAAGACAAAGATAGATAAAAAGTTAAAGCATAAGAAGAATTATAAGAAAAAAAATAATTTTAAAAAAAACCTTGACATTGGTTTTAGATATAATTAGACTTAGGTATGTTAATTAAAAAAGGAGTTAAAATGAACAAAAAACAAATAACAGATTTTATCAAAAAAAACATAGAGAAATTTGATAATGAATATATGATAGATTTTTATCCAATAATGGCAGATAAAAATAGACAATTAATTATCATGTGTGATAGTGGTAATAAAAAAGAATCTATAAACTACTTGTTGAAAAATATAGATTATTATATTGAGCAAATTAATAAAAAAAGTAGAATTAGAACTATTGGGTGGAATCAGGATATAACATTATGATAAACAAAGATGGTACGATAGATAAAAAAGTTCTATACAATAATTGTTGGAAAGTTTTAAACAATAGCTACAGAAGAAGTTATTATCCAAAAAATAAACTTTCTGAAAAAGAATTTAATGCACAATATAAAAAAGCATTTGATTTAAGATTTAATGAACTTTGGGATTGGTATAATAAAAATCCTCATAATAGACATATTAGATTAGGGGATTTAACAAATTTAAACGATGCAGTATTAGGAAGATATATTAAATATTCTGTATGGGTAGACCAATATAGATTTAAGAATACATAAAGGAGAATAAAATGATAATAGAAATTATAGCTTATACTATCTATATAATAGTTATGTGGGAATTTTTAAAAAAGGTAGTTAGAGAATGGTACTCATAAAATTTACCTTAGAAGAATTAGAATTGTTGATTGAAGTAATGGAACGAAATAGAATCAACAATGATAATGAAAATGCACTTAGACACGATTTACGAAAAATTCGTCAACAAGTGGAAAATGAGAAAAATCGTTTAGCAGAAGAAATGGCTAATAGACCTGATGAGAACATTAGGAAATTACCCAATCCAACTTCTGCCGAACACATTGAATAGGAGAAAATAATGGCTTTTGTAAATTTAAAAGACCTAAAGGCAAACATAGGTGGGCAACTTAGATTGACTTTAAATTCAAGTGGTGTCTACGAAGAAAAAGAATGGCAAGGCAAAAAGTTCAATACCTTTAAGTATGAAGTATTGGAAGATGGTAAACAATTAACATTAGATGCTACTGATTCACTTAAAAGGAAATTAGACTTAATATCAACTGGAGATGACTTCTTATTAAGTTGGGAACAATTTACTACTAATGAAGGTCAGATTCGAAATTATTGGAAAGTTGAAAAGGTAAGCAAAGAATCTGCTAATCCTCAATTTGATAATGTAAAGAAAAGTGTAAATGAATTTGAACAACAACTTCAAAAAGATAAAGCACTAAAACAGCAAGTTAATACTACCAATAGCACCTTTACAAATGGAGCAAGATTTGGTATGATTTTCAACAACTGTGTACGACTTTACATTGAAAATGGAATGAAATGGACTACTGATGAATTTGTAAATAATTTTAATCGAGTAGAAGGTTGGGTGGAAGCTTGTGAAAATCCATCTACGATTCCTGCTGCAAGTAAACCAAATGAACCAGTACAAATTGATGATGACGAATTACCATTTTAATGATGAATAACGAAAATATAATAATAATGCTTTTACTATTAGTTGTTTTCTTGTCAGTTTCATTATTTGGAATTATGTTTGTGGGGCTAATATTACTTTAAAGGAAAAAATGGGGCAGCTACTTCTTATACTCTTTTGTTTAATTAACATATCACAATCGAATAGTAGTTGTCCCTTTCTCCTGATATGACAGAACACATCAATAGAAGTATAAGAAATCAAAATCAAGCAAGACAATTAATAGTCTTTAATAATTGTCAGTATAAAAAATACTCACCAACAGATATAGATTTCTGTTTTGAATACAAGGGTAAATATTTAATTCTCGGTGAAGTAAAAAGAAAAGGCAATGACATATTAGATGGTCAAAGATATGCCTTAGAAAATATTGTTGTAAATTGGTGTCAAAGCACAGGAAATAAAGCATTATATATGGTAGTAGAACATGACACACCATCAGATAAAAAAGAAATTGATATATCATCAGGTATTGTAAAAAAACTATTTATTAATACTGAATATAAAGAATTAAAAAGAAAAATCACTTGTAGTGAACTCTTATATTATATTGGAAAAAAATGGGGAATAGAATTTTTAACAAAACTTACAAACACGATGGAGAAAAATGCCGATTAATTCACAAGCTAAAGGTAAAAGAGCAGAACGAGAAGTCGCTAAATTAATTAATAGATATTTAGGAACGAATGTAAGACGAACTCCACAATCAGGTGGAATGTCAATTAAGGGGGATATTATAGATATAAATCCTGATTCTGCTGCATATCAATTTCACTTTGAAGTGAAAGACCAAAAGAAACTAATGATTCCTAAATGGTGGGAACAAATAGATGATGATTGCCCATTAGCAAAAACACCAGTAAATGTATTTAAAATGAATGCACAGTTTTATGCTACTATGCAATTTACTGATTGGCTATCATTGTTAGCAGAAATAGAAGAATTAAAAGAAAAAATCAATGATTTACAATTAAGAAATAGTGAAGATGAATTAGATAACGATTGATAATCAAAAAGGAGAAAAAATGAAATTAAACAAAAGAGAAATAGCTTGGCAAAAAAGAAAACAAGTCAAGAAAGAATCCCACCCTACCTATGCACAATTTGGTAAGTATGCAGGTACATTTGAAGAACGAATGAAAAAAATAAAACCTTTGTATGCTTACACAAAAGAACGAATTAAATCAGAAGAAGAATTTTACAAAAAACATGGTAGAGCTTGGTGGATTTTTCAAAGTATGACTGTAAGATACAATAGAGATAAAACTTGGATAGAACAATACAATGTTTTAGATGAAACAAGACCAAGAGGAAAAGGAATTTATAAAAGGAGAAAAAAATGAGAGAATATGTTGAAATATTAGAAATAAAATATGTTGATAGTAATGGTAGAATACGAGGCAGAGTATTTAAACACCCATTCAAATTAAATAAATTCATTAGCAAAGAATCAAAAGAATTAGAAAGTAAAATCAGAAAGTTCTTAAACAAACATGATAAAAATTAAAAAAGGAGAAAAAAATGATTGATTTAATATTAACAATAGCTGTATTAATTGGGTGTTTAAAATTATTTCCAAGACTATATAAAGAAGTACATAATTTAGATGTAGAAGAATATCAGGATATAATATATTTATCTGATTGTTGTGGTTGGGAAGCAGTAGGACATATACATATTACTGGAGAAGGTAAAAATATAGAAGCTATGGCTATGTGTAGTAAATGCTATGAGAATACTGAATTTTATGGTGAGGTACAATAATGGCACATACAATTTATAGGAATAAGAAAAAAAAGAGATTGAAAAGTGTTACTACCATTATTAATGGAAACTTAGGGTGGAATAAGCAACCACTTTTAATGTGGACAAGGAAGCATTGTTTAAATGGAGAAGATTCTATGCAACTTTTGAAAGAAGCAGGAAGAATCGGTACACTTGCACACATTATGATAGAAGAATTTATCAAAGGTGGTGCAGTCAATTTAGATGGATATACACCTAAAGAAATATCACAAGCCAAGAATGCTTATTATGGATTTTATCAATGGTTTGTTGATAACGATGTAGAGTTTGATAAAACCGAAATGAAATTAGTATCAGAAAAATATCAATTTGGTGGAACTTTTGATGCTTTATGTTTTGTTAATGGAAAGTTTGTTATTTGTGATTGGAAAACATCTAATGCTGTGTATGATGAATTTTTAATTCAATTAGGTGCATATAGACAACTTATACAAGAAAATCTTGGCTATGATATAAGAGGTGCAATCCTTTTAAAACTAGATAAAGATGAAAAAGGAGTCTATGAGGAACATCATTACAAGATTAAAGACTTGAACTGGGGATGGAAGATGTTTAAGTTATTACTAAAAATTCAGGAGAATAAAAGATGAAAATATTAGTAGCTTGTGAATATAGTGGTATTGTTCGAGATGAGTTTCTTAAAAAAGGACATGATGCTATAAGCTGCGATATACTTCCATGCGAAAGTGAATATTACACAAAATCAGATAGACATCATGAAGGCGATGTTATGGATATTCTAAACGATGATTGGGATATGATGATAGCACACCCACCTTGCACATATTTAAGTGTTGCTGGAATGAGATGGTTATATCCTAATAAAAAACTTGATAAAGAAAGATATAAAAAAGGATTAGAAGGTAAAAAATTCTTTATGGATTTATATAATGCACCTATTGAAAAAATATGTGTAGAAAATCCAATATCGGCAAGAATATTTGAAATGCCTAAACATACACAAACAGTACAACCTTATGAATATGGACATCCATTTAGTAAAAATACAAGATTGTGGTTAAAAAATTTACCTAAGCTAAAACCAACAAATATATTAGATGAATATGAACCAACATATACTGCTAAATGGTTTAATAGTGGTGCAGGTTGGAAAGGCAATCATGGAAAGATAAGAAGTAGGTTTTGGGAAGGTATTGCAAAAGCTATGGTTAATCAATGGGGATAAAGGAGAATAAAAGATGAGAAAAAGATTTTTAGATGCAGATATAAACAATAAGAGTTGGTTTAGAAAACTAACTGCACAAGAAAAAGTATTATGGTATTATATAAGCACAAGCTGCACCCATGATGGCTTTTGGGAAAAAGACGATGAAGCCATTGGATTTTATTGTAATGGTTACGATGGACAATTACCTGAAATAATAAAAGAAAAAATGGGTATGATACAAGTAGATGATTCACAATATTTATTGAAAGAATGGATTAAGTTTCAATACAAAGAACTAAAAGAAAATGTATCCACACACAAAAGAATCATTGAACGACTTAAAAGAAAAGGATTAGACCAACACTTTCCTGAATTGCAAGAGGACTTTTAAATGACAGTAAAAGAACTCAACTCAATTTTAGTATATTGTAAAGTAAATAATTTATATGAAATAGAATATGTAAGTGCAATCGGAGATATACAGCCAAACCTACAAGAGTCTATGCAGTTGTATTGCCATAGATTAAAAATGTTTGTATCAGTAAAAGATATTATAACCAAAGCCAAAAAACATGGCTATGAAGGTTTGGGATAGTTGTGATGAAACTTAGAAAGGAAATCTTACCCTACATCACATGGCTTGGCAGCTTATCCCAAAAGAATTATGAAAAATAAAATACTACAAGGCGATTGTTTAGAAGTTATGAAAGAATTAAACAATAATTCAGTTGATTTAATTATTACTTCTCCACCTTATGAAGATATACATGGTGCAGGATATGCTGCACAAAAAAAAGATATTTTATTTTTAAAATTATATTCAGAATTTTTAGAACAAGTTTTTTTAGACTATGAAAGAGTATTAAAACCAAATGGACAAATATTTTTTAATATTAAATCTAAAACATTTAATAAGATGTTATCTACTCCACATTGGATAGAATTTACAGAAGGATTTAAAAAGTTAAATTTTAAATCTTTTATTATTTGGAAATATGCAGGTTCTTTTGATTCTACAAAATCAAGATTCCATTTAGATTATGAAATTATTTATCATTTATCTAAAGGTAATGACATTTATTTAAATGATGATTGTGGCATAGATGACCCACTTTCAAGTGTTTGGTATGTTCCACATAACATTACAAAAAAAGAGGGAAGAATACACCCAACACAAATGCCTGAAAAACTTGTTGAAAGAATATTAAAAGTAGCATCAAAAAAAGGTGATGTAGTTTTAGATAACTTCATGGGTAGTGGAACTACTGGTGTAGTATCAAATCGTTTTGGTTTAAACTTCATTGGTATAGAATTAAATGAAAATTACCATGAACTTGCAAAAAAAAGAATTAAAAATGCCACTATGCAAGGAAAGCTATTTTGAAAAATAAAATACTGTGTGGAGATAGTTTAGAAGTTATGAGTGGTGTAAAAGACAATACTTTTGACATTGTAGTAAGCAGTCCACCTTATAACATAAATAGGAAGTATAATACCTATAATGACAATAAAATTAACTTTATAGATTGGCAAGTAGAAGTATGGAACACAGTTTGTAAAAAGTTAAAAAGTCGTGGACATTTATTTTTAAACTTGCAACCATCAAGAAAAAACCCTTTATGGTGTTATAATCTTGTTTCAAGATTAGACTGGAAAATACAAAACACTATAATATGGAATAAACAAATAGAAATAGATAAACACATAAGAGGTCAAGGTACATCATTTCGTAGTGAAAAATATTTACCAAATGGTTGGGAATTTGTATTTCATCTTACTAAAAATGGAAATACAAAAATATCACAAGAAAAAAGTGGTGTTGGTTATCAACCGAAGCATATAAAAGAAAATAAAAAGAGATATAACATTGGATTGTGGCGACCAACAGTAAACACTTGGCATATACCTTATGAAACAGTAGGAAGTGGTAAAATCAGTAATGACAAAATAAAAGGTGGGCATATAGCAGTATTTCCTAAAAATCTTGTAAAAAAGTGCATACAATTATCAGGATTAGAAAAAGGAATATTATTTGATTGTTTTGCAGGAACTGGAACATCATTTATAGCAGCAAAAGAAATGGGATTAGATTATTTTGGCTGTGATATAGATAAACAATATGTAGAATTTGCTAATAAAAGGTTAAATACAACATGAAAAACAATATCGAAAACACAGCAAGAAGTTATCAGGATTTAATAGATGAAGTAGAGCAAGAACAAGCTAAAATGCTACAAGAACTCAAATATGTACTAACTGGAGTAGTAGCAGGTAGAGAATTGACTGACCAAGAATATCAAACTTTCTATGACAGAAGTATATACAAAAAACCTTTTGCAGACATAGCATTTAACATGAGAATATCAGAATCGGCTTGTAAGACTTACTATAACCGAGCCATCAAAAAACTATCTAAACAAGCCACCATAATTAAGCATTTACTTCGTAGAAAATAATTTTAAAAAAAGTATTGACATTGGTTTTAGAACTCCATATACTATAGTGTTAATTAAACAAATGGAGATTAAAATGATTAAAGTAAAAAATGTAAGATATTTTGAAACTAATAGAGGGTTAGGTTATGAAGCAAAAACTCAATATGGTTCAATATGGAATGATGGAAATGGTGGAGAAACTTATTTTGTACCATTATCTATGCCAAATGGAAAAGTAAAAAAAGAATGTGTAGAATATAGAAATTTGAGTGAAAATCAATTAGAAAAATTAATTGATATTTATGAAAATGTTTAATTGATTATACTACCTCTATATCAGTTAAGTGCAGAAAGCCCCTCAAACGAGGGGTTTTTTGTAGTCCTCAAAAAAAAATCTTTATCAACAATATCAACACTTACAAGCATTTATAAGACTTTACTAAGGGTTTCTTGTAGTCTTTTTCCCTATATAGTAGAAGGGTAACACCTTCCCTTTCGTTTTAATAACGAACATAACCTTCAAATAGTGGGGTGATTAGTTTGGCTGCAGCTAAAACAAAAAAGAAAGTCGCTGTAAAACAACAAAAGAACAGCGATAAAAAAAATAAGCATTTGGTAAAACACCAATGGAAAAAAGGGCAATCAGGAAATCCTAATGGACGACCTAAATCAGGATTTGCCCTAAACGAGTATATCACCGATTTAGCTAATGTAGAATTAGAAGATAAAAAGACTATGTTAGAAGCTGTTGTAGGTAAAGTATATGAAGAAGCATTAGATGGTAATATGACTGCAATTAACTTTCTTGCTGACAGAATCTTGGGTAAACCAAGTCAAAGCATAGGAATTAAAGATGTTTCAGATGAACCGATTAAGGTATTTGATATAGATGGATTGGACGATTGATGCCACAAGAAAAGAAATTCTTAATGACAAGACAAGATACAAAATCTTATCCTGTGGTAGAAGATGGGGAAAGTCTTATTTCTCCATTTTATTTTTATTGTCAAAACCTTTTAAAGCAAATGAAAGAAGATGGATTGTCTTTCCAACATATAGACAAGCTAAAATGGTATCTTGGAGTATCCTCAAAGACATTTTTGCAAAGAAAGAAGTCAGTATTAATGAAACTGAACTATCTATTACTCTTAACAATGGGGCAAAGATTGAACTCAAAGGGGCAGACAAACCAGACTCACTTCGTGGAGTGTCAACCACGATGGTAGTGATGGATGAGTATTCTTATATGAAAGAAAATGTTTGGGGAGAGATTATACAACCAACTTTAGCAGAAACAAAAGGTAATGCACTGTTTGTAGGAACTCCTACTGGTGTACAAAACCACTTTTATGATTTGTTTGTCAAAGGACAGTCTAAGAATAGTGATTATAAGTCTTGGCAGTTTACTACCTTAGATGGTGGCTTTATTTCTTCAGAAGAAGTAGAGAATGCTAAAAAGAATTTAGATAAGAGAACATTTGAGCAAGAATATCTTGCAAGTTTTCTAACTGCTGCAAATAGAGCAGCATATAATTTTAGTAGAGATATTCATTGTAGAGTAATGGATAAATCTCCAAGAATGTTTTGGGGAATCGACTTTGGGGTAGCATCATATATGACTGCTATCCTAATGTGCGAGAATACTGCTGGAGAAGTCTATGTATTTGATGAAATAGGATTACAGAACTCAAATACATTTGAATTAGCAAAGTTAATGCAAGAAAAAGGTAGAGGATTACCAGTCTATCCTGACCCAGCAGGTAAGGCAAGAACGAGTAATAGTACAAAGTCTGACCACATGATATTACAAGAAGCTGGGTTTACAGTCATTAGTAAGAAAGCTAATCCTACTCAAAAGGACAGACTAAATGCTTTGAATAAGATGTTAGAAGATGCTACTGGTAAGCATCGTTTGTTTATCAATCCTAAATGCAAGAGTCTTATTAGAGATTTAGAACTTTGCACAATGGAGAATGGACAGATATTAAAAACAGAAACCTTATCACACTTTTTGGATGCTTTATGTTATCCAATGGACTACCGATATGGCTTCAAAGGACAAGCAAAGGCAATAGAATGGTAGAGTTTAGTTTAGGGTTCTGTGTTGGGGTTATAGTTAGTATGTTAGGTGCTATGGTATGGGGATACCGATTAAGTATAAAAGAAGATGAACAAAACAAAGAACTTATTAAAGAGTTTACAGACAGATATATGGATAATATGCAGTCTGATGAGATGAAATTTTATAAAAGGTATGAAACATGATAATTTATAATTTAACAGAAAAGATGTTGTATGACCTTCTTATGGATACGATAGAAGAAGGACACAATTCAGAAATGGAACAAAGAGAAAGACTTCTTGATTACTTTGAAGGAATTAACTTAGAACAAGACATTAAAGGATATTTTGATAGTGATAGTTTATCACAAATCCCACCAATGTATATTAATCTTGTAAGAAACATTATATCAAGGAGAGCATTGGTGTATCAACAAGCACCTGTAAGATTTAACGACAACTACAATGAAGTCATTGGGGACTTTGATTCGTTTATGAAACAATTTGAGCAACTGACTTATTTATTAGGTACAGAAGCACTATATACTCATTGGGACGATGTAAACAAGAAACTAAAATATAGACCAATCCATTTCTTTACACCATTCTTTAAACCAAACGAAGATGAACCTTTTGCTATCATGTATCAAGCAGAATCACATCTACAAGCACGAACAGAAGATGCACAATATATGTTTTGGAGTAAAGACACAGAAGATATGGAAGGGAAACACTTTATGATTAGCAGTAGAGGTAAGATTACTTCTATTGTTCCTGATGATAGAAATCCCTATGGAGATGTCTTACCATTTAACATAGCACATAGACACCCATTCACAAGAGATTTCTTTAGAGAAGGGGCATCAGACTTAGTAGATGGTATGAGAAGTATTAACATTATGCTTACAGAACTTGCTCTCCATGGAAGATTCCAACTCGGTCAGCCAGTTTTCACAGGATTAGATACTGAACAACGAATTAACTTTGGACAAGACAAAGCATTAGTATTACCTGAAGGGGCAAACTTCCAATATGCAACACCGAATGCAAATGTTCAAGCGATGATTGAATCAACCAAGTATATGGTAGATAGTATTGCACAAGCAAACAATGTAAGAATTAACTGGGCAGATAAAAGCCAAGAATCAGGACTATCTAAGAAAATGAGCCAATTAGATTTAATGGACGCACTAAGAAGTGATACAGAACAAATCTATAGACCATTTGAGAAACAACAATTTGAGATTGCTAAAAGAATCTGTGAAGTATCAGGTGGTATTAATCTTGGTGACCAGTTCAGTATAGATTTTGCTGAAAGAGAAGTGCCTATGAGTACAGATGAAGAAATCAAATACTATTCTTGGGCATTCCAAAATGATTTAGAAACAAGACAATCTTATCTAAGAAAGAAGAATCCTGACTTACAGGAAGAAGAAATACAAGGCATTGTGGAACAGATAGATGCAGAACAACCACAAGCACAAGAAGAAACATTAATCGACCAAATCATTAAAGCACAACAATAATGGCTGAATTAGACTTTTATCAAAAAGACATGGAGAAAATCCAAAAAAAACTTCTTAATAAGATTGAGAAAGTTCTTGCAGGGTTGGAAGTGTTAGATGATGCAGGATTAGCACAAGCATTCCAACAGATTGACTTTGTTGATGACCTAACTAAGTTAGGATTTCCTGCTTTGCTTAAAAAAGTAAAAGGAAGTTATGATAAACAAGTAGTGAAAAGTTTTGATGTTTTAACTGCTGCACAACGAACCAAACAAACAGTTACAGCAGTACAAGCAATAGAGATATTATCAATATTGGATTTAAATACTATCTCATCAGGAGTAACACGATATGCTAATGAATTAAAAACTGCTATGTTTCGTGGATTACTAACTGGTGCAAGTTCTAAAAGTATTATGGAAGGGCTTACAGAAACCTATGGAGTAGGCAAAGCACTAAGCAGTAAACAGCAAGTAATGTTATTGCAAGATAGTTTTGCAAGATTTGCAAGAACAACTACTGCAAAGTTATTTGAAGATGTACCTGAACAAAAGTTTGAATATGTTGGACCTCTTGACGAAGTAACACGAGATGTATGTGTAGCAACATTAGAAATGCAAGGCGAAGGTATGACAATGGCAGAAATAGAAGCAGAAGCACCTGTAAGTTTTGCAGATGGTGGTGGATTTAATTGCAGACACGAATGGATACCAGTATAATGAAAGCATCTGACATAGCAAACTTTACTAAAACCAATTATGGTCAATTAGCATCTCATGCAAGAGGATTAATTGTTAAAGACATGAACAAAGGTGTTATGCAGAATGGTATTTTTAAATATAAGTCAAAAGATTATGCAGCAAAGAAAGCAACTGGTGCATTAGGAAAATTTAGAAAGAGTGATAGAGTAACCATGTTATTAAGTGGTGAAACAGCAAGAAGAATAAGACCTGAAGGCAAAAAAGATAGAGCAACCTTAGTATATGAAAATGGAACTATTGTACAAGCCAATGAAGATAGAGGATATGTTATTGCAGATTTAAGTCCAAAGAATAGAGATAAGTCTGCAATATTCTTGCAAAGAATTGTTGATAGGAATGTAAAGAAATATGAAAGCAAACCTATCAAGATTAAAATAGGTAAATAAAATAGGAGGGCAGAATGTCCGAAGAAAATGTAAAAGTAGAAGAACAAGCAGTAGCAGAAACTCCTACACAGGAAAATACTGATGCAAAATCAGAAGTCGGTAGCTTAATTGCAGAAAGCAAGAAATACAGACAAAGAAGCCAAGCAGCAGAAGCCGAGTTGAAGGAACTCAAAGAAAACCTCAAACTTCAAGAACAAAAACAGCTTGAAGAAAAAGAGGAGTTTAAATCTTTGTATGAAAAGATGAAGGAAGAAAACTCACAGTTAAAACCTGTAGTAGAACAATTCCAAATCCAAGAAAAGCAAAGACGAGAACATCTGCTGTCCCAACTTTCAGATGACGAACAAGAAATCTATGCAGACCTGCCAACACTAAAGTTGGAAAAGCACATTGAAAGATTGGGAAATAAAAAAGTGCAAGTATCTGATGCCAAAGAGGTTACTTCAAGTGGAAAGTTTGCTGGTAATAGCAAATGGAGTGATTTGTCAGAACAAGACAGACAGGAAGCAAGAAAGAACCCTAAACTTTGGAAACAGATAGTAGATGGCTATAGAAATTAAAACCTTAAAAGGAGAGTAATAAAATGGCTGATGGAAATGTAACAACAACTACAGCTGCTGAACGATAAAATTGGCTGCTATAAATCGCTGAATTAAGCTGGAACTCTAAACCGAAAGGCATGGGAATCAGAACCGAAGGATAATCAAAGATTATTCAGGGGCAACGCATAGAAGTTGAAAAGATATAATACTTCCAAGAGGCAGCGACACAGAAAGGTTAGCCACCTTATAGTGAAAAGATATGCTGAACTATATTGAAAGATATAGAAGTCAATGATAAAAAACTTTGACGATAACATTTAGAATTTTATTCCGGAAATGTGGCGTGACGCAATTTTAGATTATGCAGAAAGAAAATTCGTTCTTCGTAATCAAGTGTCAGATTTCTCGAGTATGTTAGCTGAAGGTGGGGATATTTTAAATATCCCTAAAGTAGCAGAAGATACTGCTGCTGCTAAGTCTGCAGGAACTGCAGTAACTTATCAAAATAACACAGATGGTGTGATTCAATTAACAGTTGACCAACATCATTACGAAGCTAAAAGAATCGAGGACATCGTAAGAGTTCAAGAATCTGCTGACCTATTTGGTGCTTATGCCAAATCAATGGGTTATGCTTTAGCTAAAAAAGTAGAAAACTACTTAGCAGTAGATATTTTACAATCTGCTACTGGTAACGATACTGCTTTAAGTTCTGACAATGTATTTACAACTGCATTAATTAGAACTGGTTTACAGAAACTGCTTGATGCAGGATTTGACTACACAGATGGAGAACACTACTTATATTGTTCACCTGCTTCTTATATGTCTTTACTATCATTAGGCGACTTTACAGATGCTAATGTTAGAGGAGATGGAGCAGCCCCACACGCACAAGGTAAAATCATGTCAGCTTATGGCTTAAATGTTTTCCCTTCTACTGACTGGGACGATGATGGTGGTTCAAATGATGAAACAGCAACTATCTTTAACAGACAATCTGTGTACTTTGCACAACAAGTAGCACCAAGAGTTCAATCATCTTATGATATTGACCACTTAGCAACTTCTGTTGTAGCAGATGTACTATTCGGTGCAGCATTATCACATGCTGCTAACTCAACATCATTAGGTGTTGTGAACTTCACAAATCCATAATTTAGGATAAGTGAAAATCGGTTCAATATGGGGCTAATTTCGGTTAGCCCTATATTACCATAAAAAAGTAATTTGAAGGAGATTTAGATGCCATTATACGACTATAAATGCGATTGTGGAAAGATATTTGAGGTGCATCAACCTATAAATGATGAAAAATACAAGAATTGTTCTGAAGTCAAGCAATTAGAATGTGATAATCCTAAACAGCTTGAAAGACTCATAGGCAAACCTGCCATATTTTCTGATGACATCGGTAGAGGTCATAAACGAATGAAAGATAAAGATTTATATAAGGAATTAGACATTGAGTAGTAATACAAATATAGGTAATACACCTGTAAATCAGGGTTATGTTCAGCTAATTCATACTGGAGAAACTGGGGGAATAGATGGTACACTTCGTACTTTGTATGATGGAGATGGGACTGCATCAGATTTACAGATTGCTTCTAACAAAGTTAAAATATCTACTCAATTATATATCGGTTCAGACACTTTACAAGAATATATACAAGACACAGTTGGTGCTATGTTGGTTACCAATGCAAGTCATACTAATCTATCTGCTGCCTATGACGATGCAGGTGATGGGGCTATTGACTTAACAGCATCAGGAGATGTAACTCTAACCAATACAGTAACCTTATCAAACAAAACTTTAGCTGCCCCAACCCTAACTGGTACAACACAAGGGGCAAGTATTACTTTATCAGGAGATTTAACAGTAAATGGAACAACCACTACTGTAAACCAAACCAATTTAGATGTATCAGATAATATTATAGGATTAAATCGTGGAGCAGGTTCTAATGCTAACGATTCAGGGTTAATCATAGAACGAGGTAGTACAGGAGATAATGCAGCAATTATATGGGATGAATCTGCTGATAAATTTACTTTAGGTACAACTACCTCAACTCCAAGTGCTACTGGGGACTTAACTATATCTACTGGAACATTAGTAGCAGCTTTAGAAGGTAATGCAGATACTGCTACAAAGATAGCATCTATTACTAATAGTGATATTGTACAACTAACAAGTTCTCAAACACTAACAAATAAAACCTTAGCAAGTCCAACTTTTACTGGAGATATAGATTTTAGTGATGCTTCTACACCACAATTAAACATAACTGATACTACAAACACCATTACTACAAGAGTAGCATCAAGCGATACTAATGGAACTGTAGGAACAGTAACAGCTCACAATCTTAATATTATAAGAAATAGTGTAGCACATTTTAATTTATTTGGTGCATACACAATGCACAATAATGGTGGCAATGATTTAGATTTTAGAGCAAAAGATAGTAGTGGTAATGTAGTATTTAAAGTAGATGCTGGAGATTCAAAAACACATATTACAACCTTAAAATTAGATAGTGTAAGTATTAGTGCAATCCAAACAGGAAGTGAATCCTTTGCAGATAATGATACTTCTTTAATGACTTCTGCTGCAATACAAGATAAGATTTTAAGTTATGGTTATACTACGACAGGAGCAATTACTGCACTTAACAATGCTACTGAAAATGAATTAGTAACAGTAGGTTCTACTACAACAGAATTAGATGCAGAAGCCAATCTTACTTTTGATGCGAGTAGCAATTTAGATTTATTGTCCGATAGTGGAAAATTAAGAATTGGAGCAAATAATGAGTTAGAACTCTATCACAATGGAACTAATGATTTTATAGATTCAGGTGGAACTGCTTTTTTCATTAGACAAGGAACAACAGAAAAAATAAAATTTAATAGTGCTGGTAATATTCAATTTAACAATGCACAAGCAGATATTAATACAAGATTTGGTACTACTGGAAGCACAAATACTTTATTTATAGATGGTGGTACAGATAAGGTCGGTATAGGAACTAACTCACCTGAAGGTAAAGTCCACATTTATAATGGAGATGCAAGTGTAGCACCTGATGGAGATGCTGATGAATTAGTAGTAGAAAATTCAAGCAGGTCAGGTATTAGTATTTTATCAGGAGAAGGTAGTACAGATACTGGTGCAGTAATTTTTGGTAGTGCAAATGATGCTTTTGGTGCAGGACTTCAATATAGCTATCATGGTAATTCTTTAAAACTTATGACTGCAAATACTGGTCACTCTTTAATTTTTTCAACTGATAATAATTCTGAAGCCATGAGAATTAACTCATCAGGTAATGTCGGCATAGGAACTACATCACCAAGTTTTGGATTGCAAATTGATGGTTCAAATTTTAGTGGAGATTCTTTAAAAATCACAAGAGGAACTTCTGAATTTTATGTATTAAATGCAAATAATAGTTATGGTGTTTTAGGAATGTCATCTAATCACGATTTACAAATTAGAACAAATGCTACTACAAGAATGACTATAGATAATGCTGGATTAGTTGGAATAGGAAATACTTCACCTGATGCTACTTTTCATGTTGGAGATAATTCAAGTTCATTTACTCTTGGAACTACTTCAGGAAATAGTATTGATTTATTAAAATTAGAAACCGATTCTGCTAATGCAAATCAGTTAATATTTTCATCTGAAAGAGTATCAGATGGAAGCACTTGGACTTCTACAAGAGAAAGAATTAGAAGAAGAGTAGATACAAGTAATATGGGATATATCCAGTTTGGTAGTAGTTTTGATGCTACAAATGCACACATGATTTCTTTTGGAGAAGTAGGTGTTGGTGATTATATGGGTATTACTGGAGATGGAAAAATTGGTATAGGAACTTCAACACCTTCAAGTAAACTACAAGTCGCAGGAGATTTAAAACTATCTATAGCACAAGATAATTATATTTTTGAAGCAGAAAATTCAACTGAACCTGCTTTTAAATACAGAATTTATAATGATGGAAGTTCAAGCACTAATGCAGTTACATTTAAAGCAGGATTGTTTTATAATACTACTGAAAATTCTACTATAAGATATTATAGAGGTTCAGATGGTGCTACTGGATATTTAGGATTTGTTACTAATGGTAATGAAAGAATGTCAATAAATACATCAGGCAATGTCGGTATAGGAACTACTTCACCTGGTGCTTTGTTAGATGTAGGTGGAGATGCAGATGAATTTGCTTTAATAGGTAGAGCAAGAGTAGGTTACAACTCTCATAGTGATTATGCTTCGTTTCAACATAGAGATAGTGCTACAAGTGGTGGCTATGCTTTACTACAACAAAATAATGGTGCTACATACTTAAATGCTGCATCAGGACAACCTATATATTTTAGAATAAATAATTCTGATGTAATGCACATAAACTCATCAGGTAATGTCGGAATAGGAACTACAACACCTGCAACAAAGCTACATTTAATGTCAGGAGATTTATTTCTTACTGCTAATTCAACTTCTGCTGATTCTGGGCAAGGAATATTTTGGCAATCAACAACAAGTGGTTGGAATACAGGACAAGCATTAGGTGCTATTTATGGTAAAAGAGTAGATGCTTCAAATGGATATTTAAGATTTGATACAAGAAGTAGTGGAACAACTGCCGAAAGAATGCGACTTATAAACACAGGAGCATTACATGTAATAAATGATGTAGTAGCATTTTCTTCAACACCATCAGACCAAAAGCTAAAAGAAAATGTTAAAGATATTGAGTATGGTTTAGATACTATTATGAAACTAAATCCAAAGCAATATGATTGGAAAAAAGATAATAGACATGATATAGGATTCATTGCACAAGAGGTAGAGCAAGTAATCCCTGAAATTGTAAAAGAAAATGAATGGTTTGATGACAAAATTAAAACAATGGATTATGAAAAGTTAACTGCTGTATTAATAAAAGCAGTTCAAGAACAACAACAACAAATAAACAAATTAAAGGAACAATTAAATGGCTAAAGTAATCGCAGAAAAAGTACAAGAACAAGTACAAGTTGATTCACCTAAAATGGTAGAAATTAAGCATCTTCGTTCAATGAAAGATGAAGCAGGTAAAGATGTTTCAGTAGTAGATTGGACTGAAACAAAATCACTAGATGAAGCAATTTCACAAGCAGAAGCAGATTTAGTAAATGCTGAAGCAAGAGTTACTGAACTTAAAGCAGACATCGCTGAATATAAAAAGATTAAAGGTTAATTATGGCATTACCAGCAGTAGGAAATACTAATTTTGGAATGTTTGCAGCAGGTAGTGCTATTGGTGAAGCAACTGGTGTACAAGAAACAACTAACATATCTTTAAAAGGATTGTGTGATGGCACAGGACATACTTTTGCTGCAGCAGGTGGAAAAGCATCAACTTTTGATTTAATCGGTGGAAGTAATAATCCATTACAGTCTACAGCAGGTTCAGTTAATCTATATGATGATGATATAGAAACTGCACCATTTAGAATGAGTGAATGTATTGGTGGAACACACACATAAAATTTTATTAATAACAAACGAGGGTTATGAAAATGAGTGAAGAAAGAAAAGTAAATATAAACGATAAAGACTACAACTATGATGAACTATCACAAGAACAGAAAATCTTGGTAGAACACATAGAAAATTGTAGAAAGAGAAAATCATCTTTGGCTTTTGAAATGGATAGAGAAAATGTAGCCGAAGGTGCTTTTGCTAAAATGCTAACAGAATCTTTTGATAAAAAAGATGATAAGAAAGAAGAAAAAGATGCCTAAATTAAATGTAGTAGCAGGAATCATAGATAAAGTAGCAGATAAGATTGATGACTTTACACTTGACAAAGCAGAAAAAGCACAACTCATACAAGAGATTAACAAAGCTCAAATTGAGGTTAATAAAGTTGAAGCCAATAGCAATAGCTTATTTGTTGCAGGTTGGCGTCCTTTTGTTGGTTGGACTTGTGGAGTAGCACTATGTTATCACTTCGTACTACAACCCTTCTTACTTTTTCTGTTACATTCATTTGGCTATCAAGTGGATTTACCAGTATTCGATATGACAACTCTCACGACAATACTTTTGGGTATGCTCGGTCTTGGGGGAATGCGTTCGTTCGAAAAAGTGAAGAAGTCAGCATGATTACCTTTGAACAAATTATTGACAAGGTATTAGAACATGAAGGGGGTTATGTAAATGACCCTTACGATAAAGGTGGTGAAACTAAGTTTGGTATTGCTAAACGATGGTATCCTGATTTAGATATTAAGAATCTTACCAAAAGTGATGCAATTAATATCTATTACAACAATTATTGGAAACCAAGTAAAGCAGATAATTTACCTAATGACTTAAAAGCCACCTATTTCGATATGTGTGTCAATATGGGACAAAGACAAGCTGTTAAAATACTACAACAAGCCATCAATAGTAGAAAGATGAATAAAATTGAAGAAGATGGAGTTATCGGAAAAATAACCATAGAAAATGCAGGGAGAATATCAAAAAGACGATTACAAGCATATCGTTGCTTATTCTATGGTAGATTAGTATCCGAAGAACCTGACCAAGAACGATTTTACTTTGGGTGGTATAAAAGGGCAACAACTACATGAAAGAAATCAAGAGTACAGGCATCATCTTTGGGGATATGCACTTCCCATTACATGATGAAAAGGCATTTAGCTGTGCATTAAAGGTAATTGAAAAAGTAAAACCTGATGTATTTATCAACTTAGGTGATTTTGCAGAAGGGGAGTATGTATCTCATTGGAGATGGTCAAGAAGAAAAAGACCACCATTAGAATATCAACTCCCCTTGATTGATAAAGAAGCAGATGAAGTCAATTATCATTTAGACAGAATTGACAATGCACTCAAAAAAGTAGGGTGTAAAAAGAAGTATTTGGCAATGGGTAATCACGATAATTGGTATAATGCCTTTGTAGATGAAAACCCATACTTAGATGGATATAAACCTGAACATCTATTTAAGATTAAAGAAAGGGGATACAAATGGTATCCTTATGGTGAGTTGTTTAAAGTAGAAAATAGCAAACTATATGCTTATCATGGTGGGCATTATTCAAGTGTCAATCATGCAAGAACAACAGTACAGAATTTAGGTTGTAATGTGATTTATGGACATACTCACGATTGCCAACGAAGTGTAATGCAACATATATCAGGTGTACATATAGCACAAAGTATGGGGTGCTTATGTAAGTTGAAAAAGGATTTTTTAAAAGGTAGAAAGGTAAACTGGACACATAATGTAGGAATCATAGATTTCTTTAATGATGGTTGGTTTAACCTAATTACCTTAGACATACATAATGGAATGACAACTTGGAACAATAAAATAATTAAGGGGGACTAATGGATTTAGCCGAAACAATTAAACGAATGAAAGAGCTATCTGCTATGCTACAAGCAAAAACAATATCGGATAGAGAAAAAGAGTTTTACCTACCTGAATTACATCGTTTAATTGATAGTTTAGAAGTTCCTCAACTAATAGGAGAATTAAGCAATGAGTACATATCTTGAAAAATATTGCACAATAGAAGATATACAACTGGTAGCACCTTTTGTATTTGATTATGACAGGAAACGAACTATCTCTAACTGGGTAAGTCATAGTGGTAGTGGGAATGCAACTATCTACAAAGCAGGTAGTGTTGGGAAATTCACTCAATTATATGCAAACGACATTGAACTAACATCAGTAAGTGATGTAGCAAGTATCGATGCAGATGGCAAATATTACTTTGATGAAGATGCCGATGTAGTGTATTACAGACCAACAAGCACAAATAATCCCAACTTTGATGAAGCAGTTACTGCTGGTAGGGACAATAAAACACTCTTTGATGAGTTTATTGCAAGAAGTTCCGACTTTGTGAGGTCGTATATTAATAAACCAATATACAAGAACAAAGGTGTAGGAACTGGGGATAGTTTAGGTAGGGACTTTCCTGAAGTCATTGTTAGGTCAACTGCTTTGCTATCAGCAAGTTTAGCAATTATGCCTTATGATAGAGAACGAGGTGAAGAGTTGCAAGACATCGCTTACAATCCTATTGAATCAAATGGACTATTAGATTTAATTAGAAAAGGTGTTATATCCATAGACCAAGACGAAGATGGTAGAGATAAAATCGTAAAAGAAGTATCTATCAATGCAAGTACAACTGGTGCAATAGTAGATACTTTCGGCTTTCCACAAGTGTCATTTGACAGAATAAAAGTAATCATTAGTACAGCAGGAACTTTTGCAGCAGGGAGTGCATCAGGAGTAAAGTTTGATTCTTATGTTGGAAGTGATGCTGGATTAAAAGTAAGTCTTGTACAAAGTGGACAAATCATTGATGGTGGACTACAACATATTGGTCATGGAGTATATGTACGATTCTCTACTGGGGTTTATACAATTAGTGATGAATGGGAAGTAGAAGTATCAGGATTAGACCACACATCAGGTGGTGGAATGCAATCTATACAAATGAAAAGGAGATAACAATGCCATATCATAAAGGGAAAAAGAAAAAAGGTCGTAGAAAATAATGGCTAAAAATTTAAAAGGAATAAGTTTAAAAGGACTTAATGCTACTCAAAAAAGACAAATGAACACTCATAAAGTGCATCACACAAAAGCACATTTAAGAAAAATGGCAACAGAAATGAGAAAAGGAAAATCATTTTCACAATCTCATACTATTGCTATGAGAACAGTTGGAAAATAATGTCACATATTGAACGAAAGAAAAAATTATTAAAACGATATGGGTTAAAAGCAGTTAATAGACCTAAGATGACACCAAGTCATAAAACCAAGAAAGCTATGGTATTGTCAGAATCAGGACATCAATTAAAGTTGATTAGATTTGGTGCTAAAGGTATGGGTCATAATTATTCTGCTGGTGCAAGACGAGCATTTAAAGCAAGACATAAAAGAAATATAGCAAGAGGTAAAATGTCTGCTGCATATTGGGCAGATAAATTTTTATGGAGTCCAGGTGGTAGAAAAAAGAATCCACCTAAATCACAGAAACAAGTATATGGGAGAAAAAAATAATGTGGTCAATTTTTAAAGATGAAAACGAGTACAATGAAAAAGCAATAATTGGATTTATTTCTTTTGCATTAATGTGTGTATTTGGAATTGTAGATTTAGTAACAGGTTTATTAGGACAAGAAATTATAATTAACGATAATATTTATAATTCATTTGTTTGGGTTACACTTGGTTCATTTGGAATTGCAGGGGCAGAAAAGGTATATAAAAAATAATGTCAAAAAATAATAAATTATTTATTTACAAATGTAATGCAGGAGAATATATATCTGATAGTTACTTTAAATTGGGTTGGCAAATATTTAGTCATAGATGTTGGCATTTATGGAATCATGGCAAGTGGATAGATTAATATAATGCCAAAAAAGAATAATATTACTTTTGTAAGAAGAAATGGTAAAAAGAAAACAAGACAAGGACAAAGCAAACGAACAAAGTATGGCACAAAAATTAGTAAGAAGTATTACAAAAAAAAGTATAGAGGACAAGGATAATGGCAATAGAATTTGAAAATATTTATAAAGATAGAGTAATTGATACAATCCAAAAGTTATTAAAACAAAACCTTTCTTCTATTCCTATTATGTTTGACGAACATAGAGGACAAGAAAGTTTTTTAATTGTACCTGAAGCAGATGCTTTTGTTGATTATGCAAGCAATGTACATATAAGAGAATTTACAACAACAATCAACTATCAATTACGAAAAGGTGGAGAGTACACCAAAGAGAATCAATTAAACAGATTGACAATGATAGCAGAAGTTGTCAAAAGACTTTTATTCGATAATAGAAACTATGAAAGTGGTAATATCACAAATTGGTATGGTGGTATTGTATCAAGTGTAGAATATACACGAGATGAAGAAGATGAAACTATATCTAATGTTATCATCACTTTCCAATGTAACACAAATGAGGTGATTTCATGAAGTATAAACACATAAAAGGACTACAACTACAAAAACCATCATATCTTAACACACCTAATCAAAAGATTAGACAGTTATTAGCTGGTGAAGAAGTTGAGTTAGAAAAAGAAAACTTGGAAGAATTTGAATCTTTAGGTGTTCAAGTTCAACCAGTAAAAAAAGAACAACCTAAAAAGAAAGTAAAAAAAGAGGAGAAATAACACATGGCAGTTAGTGGAAAAGTCTATTCTAAAAGTGATTTTAGTGTAGGTATAAAAAACAAAAATGCAACTGCATTTGAAACAGCAGCAGCTAATGATACTGCATACGAGTTACTTCCTGTAATTAATGTATCTGCACCAGTCCTCAATCTTGTTGAAAGTGGTGAGATACGAAGCAATAATGCAGGAATGATTGAACTTGACACAGACCAATTTAGAACTCAAAAAGGTGGATTTATCACTATGGATTTTGAAGTTCCAGCAGAACGAGAAATGATTGTTCGTATGTTGGCAAATGTATTACAAGACCATGGTGAAAGTGGTTCAGACCCTTATGTTCACACCATTCAAGCTACTTCAGGTGCAGCTTTATCAAGACCTGATTTTACAGGAAGTTCGAGTTCAGGGATACCAAGTCTATTTGACATTGGATTATATTACCCTGAATCTGCACAAGATAAACTGATTACAAGTGCTGTAATACAAAGTCTAACAATGAACTTTGATATGACTGATGGTAGATGTTTACTAAGTGGAACATTTTATTCAGGTATGACAAGTTCAAGTAAGTTCTTAGTAGAACAAACTTTAAGTGCTAATTCAGCAGCACCAACTCTAATGAGTACATCACCAACACAAATAGAATCTTACTTTGATGTTAAGAAACTTGATGTTGATGGAACTTCGTTAGCAGATATGGTGATTACTGGAGTATCATTTACATTTGAAAACAATGTAGCAAGAGTAGGTAGAGATTCTAATGGTGATGCAGAAGCATACGCATTTGGTATCCCATCAGTAAACATTACTGGAGAAATTTCATTAATGTATGATGCTAATTTTGACTTTGCAAGTGGTGGTAATGTATTACAAGACTTTTTAAGTGGTAATACAGCAACACTAAAACTTCAGCAAGGCGATGGTACAGTTTCAACAGTAGGTGAGATGAACATAGAATGCGAAATCTATTCAACAGCAGTAAACTTAGACCCGAATGCAGATGCAGGTGCAGTAATTACAATTCCATTTAAAGTAGTACAACCTACTTCAAGTGGTGCAGCATCAGGTACAGCATTTAAGTTTGAGTATGCAGATTCAACCCAAGCAAGTGGTTGGTAAGGAGTAACAAATGAAGGTTAAAATGTTTGATAAAGAGTGGGAAGTAAATAATCCTACTTATAAAGAAAAACGAGAGTTATGGAAGTTGAATACTATGACTTTTGAAGGAGATAAACTTAATCAAGATAAGTATTTTGAACTACTTGAAAAGGTAGAAGAAATATCAGGATTGAAACCTGAAGATTATGTAAACAAAAATGATGAAAAATTAGGTATGGCTAATATTGATTCATTATTGCAACAAATCTTTTTGGCTTATATGGGATTATCTGAAGATTCAAAAAAATCATAGTGGGCTTGTCAATGTATGTGTGGTTTTCTCAACTGGGATTTCCACACAACACATTAGAGTTTCCTTATAAAAGACAAAGTCCTTTAACAAAAGAAAATAAGGAGTATGAAAGTATAGAAGATGTAACTAACGAGTTATATGCTTTGGTAGAAACTTTTGCAGACAGCAAGTTTACTTTAGGCAGAAATTTATATTTTCATATTCCATTATTTGCAAAACCTGAATGGTTTATAACAGAAGAACATAGCGAGATAATGAAAGAATATAACTATATGAAGAATTACAACTTACCTTTGGCTAATAATTTACAAGAAGCCGATAGTTATAAATTAGATATGTTTGATATTATTAATAGTGAACTAAATGCAGTAAGACAATATTTAGGAGAAAAGAATGGCTAAGAGAGTCGAAGTTGATATTAAGACAAGAGGTGCTGGTAAGGCATCAAAAGATTTAAATAAAGTAGATAAAGGGTTAGGCAGATTAGCTAAGTCTGCTGCAGGTGCAGCTGCATCTTTCTTTGGTGCAAGAATGTTGCTTGATGGATTTAGAAGCATGATTAATGCAACAAGAGAGCAGATATTAGCAGAAGCACAACTTAATGCAGTTTTAAAATCTACTGCAGGAGTAGCAGGATTAACTGCAAAAGAATTAACTAATATGGCTTCTGCTTTACAAAAGCAAACACGATTTGGTGATGAAGCAATTATCAAAGCACAATCTTTAATGCTAACATTTACTAAAGTAGGAGAAGAAGTATTTCCTGATGCAATAGAAGCAGTATTAAATATGTCTGAAGCAATGGGACAAGACTTACAACAAGGAGTTATCCAAGTTGGTAAAGCATTAAATGACCCAATCTTAGGGGTAACAGCACTTAGACGAGTTGGTGTACAATTATCTAAACAACAAGAAGATTTGGTTAAAAAGTTTACCAAAACAGGTGAGATTGCTGAAGCACAAAAGATTATTTTAAGCGAGTTAGAAACACAATTTGGTGGAACTGCTAAAGCAGCAGGTGAAACAATGGCAGGTTCATTAGACCAAATGAGTAATGCAGCAGGTGATGCAGCAGAAGCAATCGGACAACAATTAGAACCTACTATTATAAGTTTATCAAAATCTATGACAGGACTTTTTGAAGCATTTGGTAGAGATGTTAGAGAAAAAGGATTTTTAGAATATATTTTATCAGGACCTAAAGGTAGTTTAAAAGCACTTGGCATAGATGTAGATAAAGTTAAAGTTTCTACAAGAGCATTAATGGATGGATTAAATGTTCCTGTTCCTGATTTAAGTGTAAGAATGGGAATACCACAACTTCCTGAAGTTCAAAATAAATACAATGAACATCTTGAAGCAATGGCAGATTTAGATAGTAATGCACTTGATGTTAGAATTGCTGGATACGAAGCAGATTTTTTTGAACAAGATTCTTTGAGAAAAAGAAATAGAGAAGCAGAAAAACAAAGAAGAAAAGAAGAACGAGATGCACATAGAGAAAAAATGGCACAAAATCTTGAAGCTGCAATCTTACAAGGACAATCTGCAAAACAAGCTGGTATATCAGTAGTAAAAGCAGAAGTAGCAGAAGCACAAGCAGGATTAATTTCAAGTATTATGAAAGCATTACCATTCCCTATTAATCTTGCAGTAGCTGCAGGGGCAGGTGGAATGATTGGTAAAGTAACAGATTCTTTATTTTCCTCTTTTGCGACTGGTGGTAGTTTTGTAACCAAAGGTAGAACAACCTTACCTATTGGAAATGGAGTAGTAGTAGGAGATAATGCAAGTGGTATGGAACGAGTTGATGTAACACCATTACCAAGTCCTACAAGTAGTGGAAATAACATCACAATAAATATATCTGCCCCATTGGTAGATGAAACAGTAGTAGATACAATAATACCTGCTATAAGACGAGCAGAAAAATTAAACTTATAAGGAGATAGACAAGTGGAAGTAAGCAAAGATAGTAAATTTACATTTAGTATAGAAACATTGATTTCTTTGGCAGTTACTATATTTATGGTGGTTGGTATTTGGTTTACCTTACAAGCTGATATTCAAGAAGCCAAAGAACTACCAGCACCTGAAATTGGTAGAACAGAATATGATTTAAAAGACCAAATGATTAGAAATACAATCTTAGAAACAGAAAAAGATGTTCAAGAAATTAAAGAAACACAAAAAGAAATGCGTGAAGATGTAAAAAACATTGAACGCATGATGATGCAGAAATGAGGGATATAGATGATAAAATATTATGGAGTATATGGTGTATTATTTGGATTGGCTTTATTGTCATCACCATTATTATCGCAAGGTAAGTTACAAAATTTACAACAAGTACAATTACTTAGCCAAGACGAGTGTGTGATAATACAAGTTAATGCAGATTGGAATGCAAGAGCTGCTATTGATTTAGGTAAACTAAAAAATTGCAAATGGTTTAATGCAAGTATAGATGACAAGTCCTATGGTGCTATTATAGCTAATGAATGGAAAATTAAATCTGTTCCAACTATTATTATGTTTGAACATGGTAAAGAAATAAAAAGATTTGAAGCAGGTTTATCTTTTGATTTAAATGAAAATGAAATTAAAAGAGAAATCAATAAAGAAATAGATAAAATAATGTTAAGGAGATTCCAATGATGTATTATTTAAGTATGTTTTATAAACAAATATTAGGTTGTTTATTGTTGGTTGGTACTATATCAGCACAAGACTTTTTTAAGTTTAGTACAATATATGGAGCATATAGTTTTAGCAGTCCAATAACAAAAGAGTTGCAATATCAAGTGTCAGGTGGTCAATTACAAGAATTACAACAAGAATTAGATGACCACAGTATTATGACTTTTGGTATTAGAAAATTAGCACGATTTGGATATGAGAATAAACCTGAAGTATGGTACACAGGTAAAGAAGCACCAATTAATGAAAGTGTTGCTATTGGTAATGTTCCTACTGGTTGGGAATATGTATTAGAATATTCTGACCATAAGGAGTTTGGAGAAGAATTTATTAATCAACAATATATGCTTAGATATATGGGAGATAAATTTATTGCAAAAGCTAATTATGATTCAAGAGGATTAGAAGATGTAGAGTTTGCAGGATTAGATATGCGATTTAAAAAAGACTTTGGTAATCTTGCATTGTCTATGGGTGTAGCAGGAAGAAGCCACCCAGCATACTTAGACTTTAGACCTATTGATTTATGGTGGGACGAACAAGGTATTGATACTGGTGAGTTTACACCTTTTTGGGAATTTGCTTATTTCTATGGATATACAGATTCTTTTGAACAACAATTTACTCAATACGGATATGAATTTTTTGATTATCTATGGTGGGATGCTGAAGGAAATCTTGTAGCAACTACTGATGAAGAGTTTTATACTCAAGTATATGGTAGGATTGTAAGAGAGTATAATGAAGAATATGCTAAAGACTTAGGGTATCAAAATGAATTATCTCTAAGTGTAGGAGCAGATTATTATAAATACACTCCAAAAAACTGGTTTCACTTTTGGGCAACTGCATATCCAGTAACCAAAGGTATGTCTGATTATTCATTTAATTATGATGTAGCAGAAAATGGTTTTGACTATGATTTAGGATTAGTCTATGGTTGGAAACTAACTAAGAAATTTGGAATATTTTTAGAAGGTAGATATTTAAATATGTACGATGTTCAGTCTTACGAATCTAAGGTTGGATTTAATTGGTTAATCTACTAATGTCTAAACACTTTACTAAACCTAAATTAAGAGAACGAATTAAGAATCGTATTATGCGAGGTTCTAAAGGTGGAAGACCTGGACAATGGTCTGCAAGAAAATCACAACTTCTTGTAAAGGCATACGAAAAAGCAGGTGGGGGTTATCGTGGTAGAAAAACCAAAGCAGCTAAATCTCTTTCAAGATGGACTAAACAAAAATGGACTACTAAATCAGGGAAGAAATCATCAAAGACAGGTGAACGATATTTACCTGAAAGATTAATTAAGTCTATGAGTTCATCGCAATATGCTTATGAAACAAGAAAGAAAAGAGAAGCAACCAAAAAAGGTAAACAATCTGCTAAATATTCTAAACGAACTACTAAAAGAATAAGGAGATATACATGAGTTTTACGAACTCTAATTATTCAGCAAAACTATCACCAACTATGACTGAAAATTGGTTGGTACAGATATTTAAAAATACAACTTCAAGTGTATCTACAACCGATACTCCTGATTTTAAATTTAGTTTTTCTGAAACTACTTATAACAATTTAAACTATTATCCTGCGATTCTTAATAAACCAAGTATATCTTATTCACTTGATTTGAAAGGATTTACTACAAAAACAGGAAGTGTAACTTTAAATCTTGCTAATATAAATTTAGATGGAACAACTTTATTAGAACTATTAGGAAACGATACTATTAATGGGCAAGTTAATATTTTATCTCAAATTGATAATGATAATACTGCTGCTAATGCTTTACAAATATTTAGTGGTAGAGTTAGTAGCTTTGCTTACAGAAACAACACCATAGTATTAAGTCTTGTATCTAATAGACCATTTCAGAATGTATCTATACCACAAGG
>LULN01000016.1_pt1 | contig 31089 bp, 44 predicted proteins | sample 728131 | NCBI WGS metagenome assembly LULN01 (sample SAMN03860288, study PRJNA289734) | marine metagenome | biome: seawater column; feature: ocean; material: water; isolation source: Red Sea water column Station 149 - depth 100m | place: Saudi Arabia: Red Sea | collected 2011-10-15 | depth 100 m
CAAGTATTGAGCTTATTTAAGATAAAAAATGGCTAAAGTAAAAAAAGAAACAAATTACAACGAAGTTAAGCATAAATACAAAAAAACTAGCATTGGTAGGCGTAAACTCAAGACTTCAAGCATGAATAAGCACAAAAGACGTAGATTAGGCAAAAAATTAGCTAAAATTTAGGAATGGCACAACCACAACAGCAACAATCTATACCAACAACAGATTATTTACATAAAATGAAGCATCAGCAGATTATTGGTGGTAGAAATGGCTAATCAAAAAGAAGTTGGTGAACACTTAGGATTGACCAAACAATATGTATCTAATCTTGTATCTCAAGGCATATTACCTAAAGGTATTGGTCGTGGTGGCATGGATATGGATGCTTGTCGCAAAGCTTATATAGAATATCTTAGACAAAGAGCAAGATTACATCTCAAAGATGTGCCAAATGACATCAATGAAGAAAAATTAAGACTCACTAAGAATCAAGCAGATCATAAAGAGATAGAAGTAGCAGTATTATCAAGCAAGTTAGTGCATTCTGATGATGTCATTGATACTTGGCAGAACTTAATTGCAAATTGTCGTTCAAAACTATTAAATATACCAGCAAAGGTTACACATCAGGTATTAGGTCTTAAATCCTATGCTGAAGTAGAAGATTTAATCACAACTGAAGTACATGAAGCATTAAATGAACTCGCAAACACAGGACTTCCAAAAAACTCTGAGAATAATTTGGAATCAGTCGATACAGACGTTCAAGCCACCAAAGAAACTTAAAGTTTCTGAATGGGCAGACAATCATAGAGTATTAACATCAGAATCTAGTGCAGAAGCTGGTCAATGGAAAACAAGTCGTGCTGAATATCAGCGTGGCATTATGGACACACTCAATGATAGGGATATTGAAAGCATTGTCATCATGTCATCTGCTCAAGTTGGCAAGACAGAAATACTTCTAAACATACTTGGCTATCATATTGCACACGATCCAGCACCAATGTTGGTTGTTATGCCAACATTAGAAATGGCAAGAGCCTTTTCTACACAAAGATTATCTAAAATGATTACTGCATCTGATGCTTTGCGAGGTAAAGTCAAAGATTCTAAAAGTAGAGATAGTGGCAATACCATACTATCTAAATCATTTGGTGGCGGTTTTGTAGTTATCTCAGGAAGTAACTCACCAGCATCATTATCATCAAGACCATGTAGGATTGTTTTGCTTGACGAGGTTGATAGATACCAACCAACTCCTGAAGGCGATCCTGTAGATTTAGCAAGAAAAAGAACTTCAACCTTTTGGAATCGTAAAATTATTATGACATCAACACCAACCATAGATGGTATGAGCAGAATCCAAGATGCTTGGAATACATCAGATCAAAGAAAGTATCACGTACCTTGTCCACATTGTAAGACTTATCAACATTTAGAATGGGCAAACATCAAATGGGATGAAGATTTAAAAAATGTAAATTATGTTTGCAAAAGTTGTGGAGTTCTTATTGATGAATCCGATAAACCTTACATGATGCAAAATGGCAAATGGATTCAAGAAGGCAAGAAAAGTAGTGTTGCTGGTTTCCATCTTAACGAATTGTATTCATCGTGGCGTACATGGAAAGAAGTTGTAGAATCATTTTTAGTTGCTAAGAATAATCCTGAACAGTTGCGTGTTTGGGTAAATACATCACTAGGCGAATGTTTTGCAGAAAAGGGTGAAGAAATAGAATCAGATAGTTTGTTAAATCGCAGAGAAAACTATGACCATGAAACCATACCTGAAAATGTCATTGTGCTTACTTGCGGAATTGACTGCCAATCAGACCGATTAGAAGCACAAGTTGTAGGATGGTCAGCAGACAATCAAATTTATGTAATTGAGTACAAAATATTTTGGGGTGATCCTAACCAATTGGAAGTATGGAAAGAACTCGATGAATATTTATTATCATCATTTACAAAAGAAAATAATCATAAATTAAAAATTGCAATTACTTGTATTGATTCAGGTTATGCAACGCAAAGCGTTTATGGCTTTGTAAAACCAAGACAGGGCAGAAGGGTATTTGCTGTTAAAGGTCAAAGCATAAGTGGAAAACCAATTGCTAATAGACCAACACAATCAGGTAGACAAAGAGTAAGTCTTTATCCGATTGGTACTGATACTGCTAAAGATACTTTGTTTAGTTGGTTAAATGTTGCAGAAGAAGATCAAGCTGGATATATCCATTTCCCAAGTACAGTTGATGAAGAATATTTTAAACAACTAACCGCAGAGAAAAGAATAATTAAGTTTCATCGTGGACAAAAGAAATTGGTTTGGAAACAGACAAGAGAAAGAAACGAAGCACTAGATAATTTTGTTTATGCTTTAGCTGGATTTTATATTCTTTCTCCAAATTTAAATAAAATAAAAACCAAAAGCGAATCGCAAGAAGCACAACCAAAACAAGAGAAAAGAAAGAACCTGATTAATCGCAGAAGAAGAAACACTTGGGTTAATGATTGGTAAAAAAAAGCCACCTAGTTAGGTGGCTTTCTTAAATTAAAAAAATCTAAAAAAGATTTTCGTTAAGGACAAAAGCACCTTCTTCTGAAGGATTGAAGGTCTTGTTATATCCGCCAAACTCACAAATAACTTTATGAGATAATTTTACTAACTCAACATTAGCAAATTCAGGATGTAAGCAAACGTGCAAGTCTTCAACGTGCATTTTCTTGTTATAACCTTCAGAAGTATCTGCATCTTCTATCCACCACCAACGATGTTTTCTCATAGTTGTTAAAGCAGTTTTTAAACCTTTTACAGTTTTATAACCATCAGAATTTAAACCTAAATGTAAGTGTAAATTCCAAGCTGATTCCAAAGGTTGCCCTTTGATGTTGAGAAAAATTCTTTTCTCGCCTTGTTTAAATGTTTTCATAATTTTCTCCATAATTAATATAACAACTGTAGCAAATCCACAGAGATTTACAACTATTATTTGCAAATAAATTAAATTAATTTTATTTATCTTTTAATGATAAAATGCTTTTTAATTCTATCTTTTTAGAAGAAATTTTTGTATTTAAAGTATGTCCAACGCATTTGACAGAACCAACTATCCAACACAAGAACCTGACACTATCGTAGTGGGCGATAGGTTATTGTGGCGTAGAGATGATTTAGCTGACACTTATCCCACATCTGCTTATGCACTTACTTATGAATTCCACGAAGATTCAGGCGGTGGTGGTTCACATAAATTCAATATCACAGCAACCGAAGCCGATGATACTTATTTTGTTGAAGTAGCATCTTCAACCACAGCAAGTTATTCAAATGGTGATTACATTTGGAACGCTTACATCACAAGAACATCTGATTCTGAAAGAATAAGAGTAGATACAGGCAGAGCAACAGTTGTAATCAATTTAGCTAACACCAACGCTGATTTAAGAAGTCATGCAAAAAAGGTTTTAGATAATATTGAAGCTGTTTTAGAAAACAGAGCATCAATAGATCAATCTTCTTTTTCAATAGCTGGTCGTTCTTTATCAAGAATGTCGATAGATGAATTATTAACTTTCAGAGATAGATACCATGCTGAATACTTGGAAGAAATTAAAAAGGCAAGAATTAAAAATAAACAAAGGTCAGGTAATACAATAGAGGTTAAGTTCTAATGGCTTGGTACGACAGATTTACAAGAAAACCAAAAAAAAGAAAAACTCTTAATTTAAGAAAATACAATGGTGCAAGTGCCAGCAGATTATTTTCTGACTTCTTACAAACATCTACATCTGCCGATGAAGAAATAAAAACAAATTTAAGATTGCTCAGAGATAGATCAAGAGATTTAGCAAGAAACGATAGTTATGTGCAAAGATATTTAAACTTAATGCAATCAAATGTTGTTGGCAACAATGGTATTCGTTTATCAATGAAAGCAAGAAATGATGATGGCAGTTTGGATTTAGTAGCTAATAGAATTATTGAACAAAAATGGCATGAATGGTGTCGTTTAGGAAACTGCACAACCAATGGCAGATTAACATTTATAGACTGTCAAAAATTATTTATCGAATCTTTGGCAAGAGATGGTGAAGTATTAGTTCGTCATGTCAAATCAAGAGATTCAGAGTTTGGTTATCAGATAGAGTTTTTAGAAGCAGATCATTTAGACGAAACTAAAAACGACAATCCTGAAAAGGGTGGTAATAAAATAAAAATGGGCGTTGAGTTAAATGCAAGTAATAAACCTATTGCTTATTATCTGTTTCAAAATCATCCATTTGATAACCAATACTATGCAAGACAAAAACACATCAGAGTAAATGCAGATGAATTAATCCACGCTTACATTCCAAACAGACCTGAACAAAATAGAGGTGTGCCATTTACTGCATCTGCGATGGCAAATATAAAATTATTGAATGGTTATTTAGAAGCTGAAATAGTTTCTGCAAGAGTATCAGCAAGTAAGATGGGTTTTTTTGTTTCTCCCGATGGAGATTCTTACGTGGGAGATGGAGAAGATGAAGAATATGTACCGATAATGAACGCTGAAGCTGGAACATTTGAACAACTACCTGCTGGAATGGATTTTAAATCTTTTGATCCTGACCATCCAACATCAGCTTTTGAATCATTCAGTACACAAGTTTTAAGAAGTATTGCATCAGGTTTAAATATTTCTTACCATGCTTTAACCAACGATCTTAGTTCTGTAAATTACAGTTCATTAAGGGCAGGTGCATTAGAAGATCGTGAGATGTATAGACTGTACCAAAGATTTACCATTGACCATTTCGTAAGACCTGTATTTGAAAAATGGTTAGAGATGTCAATATCAAGTGGTGCTATCTCAACATCTCCAAGTACCAACCAACCTTTGCCTATGAGCAGATACGATAAGTTTGCAAATTCAGCAAACTTTATACCAAGAAGTTTTTCGTGGGTTGATCCACAAAAAGAGATGATGGCTTCTATAAGTGGTATGCAGTCAGGTCTTGTGACATTTCAAGATGTTCAAGCAAACTATGGTAGAGATGTTGAGGAGTTGTTTGAGCAACACGAAAGAGAACAGAAGTTAGCAGATCAATATGGTGTGAAAACAGCTTTCCAACCTTTTGGTATGAAGATGCCTGTTGAAGCTGACATACAGGGTGGCGAGGGTGGCGAAGATGGCTAGACCAAATGAAAGCATGAAAGTCGAAGCACAAAAAGGCTTGGATTGGCGAGAAGAATTTGGTCGTGGTGGTACTAGAGTAGGTGCAGTAAGAGCAAGACAGATAGTGGCAGGTGAAAATTTATCTGATGATACTATAAAAAGAATGTTTAGCTTTTTTAGCAGACATGAAGTTGATAAAGAAGCTGAAGGTTTTAGTTCAGGAGAAGAAGGCTATCCTTCCAATGGCAGAATAGCTTGGGCGTTGTGGGGTGGTGATGCAGGTTTTGCTTGGTCAAGAAGATTGGTAGAAAAAATGAAAAAAGAAGAAGAAACAAGAGCAGTATCAGGCAAGGCACTTAAAATGATACAAAACAAAGTAGAAGAACATAACGAAGAAGTAGGCGATGTAAAATCTAAAAGAACTACTGTCGGAGTTTTATCAAAAGTTTATGAAAGAGGGATTGGTGCTTATAAAACCAATCCAGCTTCTGTAAGACCTTCAGTAAGTAGCCCTGAACAATGGGCAGCAGCAAGAATTAATTCTTTTTTGTATGCCTTGCGTAATGGTCGCTTTCGTTCAGGAAAGCATGACACAGACCTACTCCCTGAAGGGCATCCTTTATCAACCAAAAACAAAGAGGATAAATCTATGGAATATAAAGAAGATAGACATATTCTCAATGTTGAAGAAACAGACGATACTTACGTTATATCGTTTGCGAAACATGGGGATATGATGGAAAGTATGGAAGATGACGACAAAGATATGTTGGAATCTCGACCATACCATGATGAAGAAGATAAAGATGAAGAAGAAAGACTAGATAAGTCCGATATTGTCTATCGAACTTTAGACCTTTCAAGAGCATCTTATATCGATGAAGAAAATAGAAGGGTGAGAATCGGAGTTAGTTCCGAAGAACCTGTTGAAAGAGATTTTGGCATGGAAATAATCTCACATTCTGAAAAGGATATTGACACTAGCTTTATTGGTAGTGGCAGAAGTCCTTTACTCTTAGATCACGACATGAAGAAACAGATTGGTGTGGTCGAAAGATACGAAATTGATTCTGCAACAAAAAGTGCGAAGGCAATAGTTCGCTTTGGTCGAAGTGAACTCGCAGAAGAAATATATCAAGACGTGCGAGATGGTATACGTCAAAACATCAGCGTTGGATATAAAATAAATGGCATGGAACGAATGAAAGAAATGAAAGATGATAGACCTATGTTTAGAGTTCAAACAACTCCGCTTGAGGTGAGCGTTGTTTCAATTCCTGCAGATTCTTCATCTGAAGTTGGAGTAGGTCGTTCTCAAGATAAACAAAAACAAACAACCATAAAGGTAAATACTATGACTGAAGAAGTTAAAAATGAAATAAACCTTGATGAAGTTAGAGAACAGTCTGTTGCTGAAGCTAAAGCCGAATTCGTTAGAAATTCTAAAGAAATTATGGACTTAGCTGTTAGACATAACAGAAGGGATTTAGCTGACAAGGCTATTCAAGATGGCAACTCAGTAGAAGAATTTAGAGGAATCTTATTAGACCAAATAGCGACTGATAAGCCTTTAGAAACTCCTGAAATTGGCATGACTAAAAAAGAAGTACGTCAGTTTTCGATTATGAAAGCAATCAATGCTTTAGCTAATCCAACTGATAGACAAGCGCAAAGGGATGCAGAATTTGAATTTGAATGTTCAGAAGAAGCATCAAAACACTATGGCAGAACTGCACAAGGTATTATGCTTCCGCCTGAAGTAATGAGCAATTGGAACACAAGAGACCTAAATGCATCTGACGATGCTGGTCTTGTTGGTCAAGACTTCAGACCTGAGAGCTTTATCGATGCACTTAGAAATGCATCTGCTGTAATGCCATTGGCTACAAACCTAAATGGACTACAAGGCGATGTTAAGATTCCTAAGAAAACATCTGCCGCTACTGCCGCTTTTATTAGTGCAGAAGGTGGTGCATCAGGTGAGTCTGAAATGGTAATCGGTTCTGTAACTATGTCTCCAAAAACTGTTGGAGTACACACAGACGTTACTAGACAATTAATGCTTCAATCATCTTTAGATGTTGAGAACTTAATTCGTGATGACTTAGCTAAATCAATGGCTATTGCAATTGATGATGGTGCTTTGGAAGGTAGTGGTTCAAGTGGGAATCCTACAGGTATTACTAACACTTCAGGTATCAATACTGTTTCTTTAAGTAGTGCTGCTGCACCTACTTTCGCAGAAATGGTTTCAATTGAAACTGCTGTTGCTGTTGATAATGCTTTGGTAGGCGATTTAGCTTACATCATTAATCCTACTAACTATGGAACTCTAAAAACTACAGCCAAAGACTCAGGTTCTGGCTTATTCGTTGCGGAGAATGGCATGGTTAATGGTTATCCAGTAGTGATTTCTAATCAAATTACTGCTAACAACTATGTGTTCGGAAACTTCAATGACCTATTAATTGGGTTCTTTGGTGGTTTAGATATTACTGTTGATCCTTACTCTAACTCTACTTCTGGTACTGTTAGAATCGTTGCTCTACAATCAGTAGATGTAGCTGTAAGACACGCAGTTTCTTTCTGTAACGCAAGTTAATAGATGGTATTAACAACTGAAAAGGCAGTAGGGATATTCTCTACTGCCCTTTCAAAAAACAAGGAAAGCAAAATGAAAGTTTTAATTCTTAGAGATACAGTTGCAGATGGTAAGAAAGTTTCTGCTGGTGATGTAGTTGAGTTAGGTAATGACACAGCTAATGTCTTAATCAGTTATGGCAAAGCAGAAGCATCTGATGGCAAAGTATCTGAAAAAAAAGATAGAAGTGTAGGCTTAGAAAAGTCAGAAGTTAAAGTCAAAAGGAGAAAGGGAAAATAAATGGCTTTAGAATTTGATGCTGATTTTGATGGCTACTTTGATGATTCTTATGGACATGGTGTGTCTGCTACATATACTCCATCAGGCGGTTCAGGATCAACTATCAAGGTTATCCTTGAAGATGAATATTTATCAGTAGATGGTTTAACTGTAGGAGTTGAAGGCAGTACACCTGTCGCATATTGCAAAACCAAAGACGTATCTTCTGCAAGTCATGGTGATACTTTGGCTTTTTCAGCACAAACTGATTTAGATGGTAATACTCTAAAAGGTGCAAAAACTTATTCTGTTGTAAATGTGCAACCTGATAACACAGGCATTACAGCTTTAATATTACAAGAACAATAATGGCTAATCACATCAGACAACAAATAAGAGAAAGAGTAGGCACAACTCTAACAGGTCTAACTACTACAGGATCAAATGTTTTTCAAAGCAGAGTTTATAATTTAGAAGATTCTAAGCTACCAGCAATAATTATTTATACAAAATCTGAAGATTCAGAATTACTAGAAATGGGTTCAACAAGAACATTACAAAGGAATCTATCTCTAGTAGTTGAAGCGTATGTGAAAGCAAATAGTAATTATGACGATACTATTGATACGATTGCTAAAGAAGTTGAAGCGGCTATGGGTGCTGACGTAACTCATAACGATTTAGCAAGAGATTCTTTCCTAGACTCAACAGAAATCAATTATAATGGCGAAGGCGAACAACCAATTGCTGTTATGACTATGGTTTATAATATAATTTATTTAACAACAGAAACAACAGCAGATGTTGCATTGTGAGGTTTTTTATTATGGATAAAAATGTAATGATTTCTCCTGATGGCAAAAGCAAAGTAACTGTTTTTGACTCAGAAGTTGAAAATCTAAAAGCAAATGGGTGGACTCTTGAAGGAGAGTCTAAAATTAAAACAAAATCTAAAGAGGATTAATAATGGCGGTATTTACAGGTAAAGCTGGTGTAGTACAGACAGGCAGTAATGCTTTAGCAGAAGTTAGGTCTTACAGTATCACTCAAACAGGTGACACTACAGAATCTACTTCTATGGGTGACTCAGCAAAGACATTTGAAGCTACTCTTACTGAATTTTCAGGATCGGTTGATGTATTTTTTGACGATACTGATACTTCAGGTCAGGTTTCTTTGACTATAGGTTCTTCATTCACTTTGAATTTAGCACCTGAAGGCACAGGAAGTGGTTCATATAAATTGTCAGGTAGTGCTATCGTAACAGATATTACTAGAACTGCAGCACATGATGGACTTGTTGAAATGTCAATTGCATTTCAAGGAACAGGTGCATTAACTATTGGTACTTACTAATAATGACTAAAGCGATAGATAATGTCGTTGCTCACTTTGATTCTCAAGAAATAAAAAAAATTGAAGTCAAGGAATGGGGAACAGAAGATCAACCTTTAGAAATTTTTACAAAACCATTAACATTACAAGAGTCTAAAAAACTCTACAAAATGGCAAATGGTGGCGATTTAGAAGTCATGGTTTATGCGATCATTACCAAAAGTCTTGATGCAGATGGCAACAAACTTTTCACATTAGCTGATAAGGAAACTCTTATGACAAAAGCTGATGTGGAAGTTTTGTCTAATGTTGCATCTGAAATTTTAGGTAGTGTCACATCTGAAGAAGCACAGGAAAAGTAAAAGCCAATCCTGATTTATTTGCTATGTTTGCTCTTGCGGACAGGCTTGGCTTAACAGTTGAACAGTTGCAAAAGAGCATGACAGTAGAGGAGTTTGTTTATTGGTTGGCATATTTAGAAGAAATGAATAGAAGAATGGAAAGAGATGGGTAATTTAGGAAAATTTAATATTGTCATTTCTGCTGTCAATAAGACTCAAAAAGTATTTAATACTGTCAAAAGAGGTTTGGATGGTGTTAAAAATGCAGTTGGCAAAGCACTTAAAGCCTTTGGTATGCTTACCGCTGGTATTGGTGCTGTAGCTGGTGCATTAACTCTTTTATTTAAAAAATCTTTTGATTATCTTGATGTTATTGGCAAGATAGCATCTCGGACAGGTGCAACTACCGATGTAATTCAAGCCTTTCAATTATCTGCTATTCAATCAGGTGCTTCGATTGAAACTGCAAACAAAGCGATCCAAAAATTTGCCAAGATGGTTGGTGAAGGTCGCAAGGGATTAAAAACTTACACAGATATTTTTGACCGCTATGGTGTGTCTTTAATGACTGCCACAGGTGCAGAAAAATCTTTTAATGAAGTTTTGTTTCAAATGATGGAAGGCATGAAACAAAGCGGAGATATATTTCTTAGAAATGCAGATTTAGCTTTATTATTTGGTCGTGCTGGTCAAGAACTCACTAATACTATTTTGATGGGTGGCAAAGCCTTTGAACTTTATGTGCAAAAACAAAAAGAATTAGGTTTAATTTTAGATGGTAAAACAATATCTGCAACAGAAGCATTTAACGACAGATTATCAAGAATAGGTTTCACTTTTAGGGTTATTAGAGATGCCCTAACAACAGCTTTTTTGCCTGTTTTAGACCAATTTGCTAAATCCATAGAAGATGTTTTAGCAGCAAAGAACGCTAAGAAATTAGGACAAGATTTTGCAGTAGCCATAGTACAAGGTCTTATAAATATTTTAAAAGCAGCTGATTCTTTTAGGATGGCATTTGAAGAAAATTTTATGTCAATACAAGATTTTGTTGGTGCAATGCAAGTTTCGATGAACAACTTAGCAATAACATTTGAACATTTGTCAATTTTCTTTACAAGAGGGATGAGATTTGACATAGCAACTGAAAATATAAAAAAATTAAGAGAGGAAAATGCAAAATTAAGAAAAGATTTTAACATACCTATTGTTGCAAGTGAAAATGTAGCAAAAGCAGTTTCTTCTTTAGAACAGGTAGTGAATACAATGAAGAATGCGTTTGGAGATGATGAAGGTGAAGGCGGTAATTTCTTTGAAGTTTTTGGTAAAAAGATACAAACGTTTAACAAACAAATGAGAAAGATGGTTGCTGATATACAAACACCATTATCTAGATTTGGTGAAAGTTTTAAAACTACAGGAACTATGATTGGCGACACCATAGTTTCATCAATGAAAAAATTTGAAGATACTATTGTTGATGGCTTGATGAAAGGTAAATTATCTTTTAAAGATTTTGCAGATTTTGTTATAAAAGAATTAATAAGGATAGCTGTTAAAAAATTTATTGTTGAAAGTCTTTTTAATGCAATCTCAGGTGGTTTTAAAGGTCTTTTTAGCAAAAAAGACATGAGTGGCTTTATAGGTGACATAAATCCATCTTCTACATTTTCAGCAGAAGGCGGTGGTTTTACAGGCTTTGGCTCAAGAACAGGTGGTATAGATGGCAGAGGTGGCTTTCCTGCAATATTACATCCTAATGAAACTGTTATAGATCACAGGAGAGGTGGCAGAGGTGGTATGCCAATAAACATTACTTACAATATACAAGCCTTTGATTCAAGAGATACAATTCAAGCAATTACAGAAAATGCACCGACTATATCTGCCATAATAGAAAGTGAATTTAATAAAAGAGGAAGGCGAGGTTTTGTGACATGAGTGGCAGTTTCCCAACATCACCATCTGCAAGTAGCGTAAATATCAAATCTATTGAGCCTACCTTAGTATCTGTCACACAAAATTTAAAAAGACAGGTTAGAAGGAGAGGTGGTCAAAGATGGATGTTAGAAGTCCAATTTCCGCCAATGACTAGATCAGAGTTTGCACCTATTTATGCTTTTGCTATGAAGCAACAAGGTCAGTTTGAAACCTTCACTTATGTACCGCCTGTTATAAGCACATCACAAGGAGATACAACTGAAAATCCTGTAGTTGATGGTGCGGTGTCAGTTGGTGCAAGTTCAGCGACCATAGATGGTCTTACAGCTTCAGAATCAGGCATTATTAAAGCAGGTGATTTCTTTAAATTTAGTGGTCATTCAAAAGTGTATATGGCTACTGCTGACATGGATGCAGATGGCACAAGTCATGCAACCTTAAATTTTGCACCTAATCTTTTAAATGCAGTTGCAAATGATGAAACAATAACTTTTGCATCAGTACCTTTTACTGTTTCTTTTACAGAAGATATTACACAATTTAATACTGACACAAGTGCCTTGTATGGTTTTAGTATGTCATTGGTAGAAATATTTTAATGAGATGGATAGAGGAAGTACAAGTGCATTTAGAACAGAAATTGTTAAATCTGCTAACAAACCTTTTCATTTAGTTAAATTATCTTTTGACGATGTGAGTTATTTTCTTTCAGATGCTTATATTCCTGTCACTTACGATTCAAATACTTATACACCAACAGGAAGTTTTCTAGCTTTTTCAGATATAGTTGAAACTAATGAAGCTAATATTGAAACTATAAGCATTTCTTTATCAGGAGTAGATACAACCTATATTAATTTATTTTTAGCAGGTGGTTATTTAGACAGGACAGTTGAAATTTATAAAGCATTTTTAGATAGCAGTGATGCTTTGGTATCTGATCCTTTGTTAATTTTTAGTGGCAGATTAAATAATCCTGTAATCAAAGAAGATGTAGAAGCAGGAACTAGCACAGTAGCAGTACAAGCAAGTTCATTATTTGTGGACTTTGACAGAATCAATACAAGATTTACAAATAATGAATCTCAACAAAGTTTTTTTAGTGGTGACACAGGATTTAGATTCAGTTCAGTTGTAGTCAAAGAATTGAATTGGGGAATGACTACAGGTGCTACTGCGTCAGGCGGTGGTAGTTCTAGTGTATCAACACAAGGCACAACAACATCGCCAATAAATAACACTTCACCTGCACAAAAAAGCATTTTTAGAGAAATCAAACCAACCAATCCATCTTTTAGTTTGCAATCAGGATCGGTAAGAATACACATCAATTATGCAAACAGAAGTACGTCAAACTTTTCTGTAGGACAACAAGTAAAGATAAATGGTTTTGAATCAAAAACATTTGATGATGGTGAATTTATTTTAAGTTCTGCTATAAATTTTTCAGAAGGTGCAGGAACTCATGCAATCACTTCAATAGATTCAGATGGCTTTGGATTTACGATTGCAGTTCCAAACACAGTCACATCTGTAAAATCAGGCAAGTTTGGTGGTAGTGAAATAACAGTTGATAATGAATTAGTTGTACCTGTATTAATACAAACCACATCAGGTTCTAACTTAATTACAGTCAATGCTGATAACTTTGCAAAAGTTGATGAAGCAGTTTCTTTTAATTTAGAAGCGACAACAGTTGGTGGTATAGAAAGCAGAATACTGTCACTAGATCAAAAAATAACTGCAAGAACTACAGATACACTAACTGTAGCTGTCACACAAAAAAATATTATTTTAGCTGATCCTTTAAAAACCACATCAGGTTCTACTTCATTAGTCATTGATTTTGCACAGCACAATGTTGCTGTAAGCGATTCAATAACTATATCAGGTGCAACAGCAGTTGGTGGTGTACCAGCTTCTGATATAAACAAAGCACATACTGTCACAGCTATAACAGCAAACACAGTCACAATTGTTGTATCTACTACAGCAACAAGCACAGCAAGAGGTGGTGGTGATGCTGTTCTTTTAGATGGTTTTACTATCAGAACTAATCCAATAGAAACCACATCTTCATCCGCTACTGTAAAAGTTCATTATTCAAGTCATGGTTTAGCAAATAGCGACACAATAACTTTGGAAGGTTTAGATGATGTTGGTGGCTTGGACAGAAGTTTATTAAATAAATCACATACTGTAGTTGATGCTTCCAACACAGATTATTTTACAATTACTCTATCTGAAACTGCTACAGCTTCAGAATTTGGTGGTGGCTCAGATGCTGTTTTGGAAAGACCTGTAAAAGCTACATCAACAGTTAATTATGGATCATCAGGTAGCAGAATAAATTTACCAACAGAAATACGATGATAGACAAGTTAAAAGCAAATAATTACATTGAGTCCAAATTAAATGAGCCTTTTGCATGGGGAACTAATGATTGCAATACATTTATTGTTGAATACTTTGATAAGGTATTAGGTACTGATTTACTAAAAATAATTTATCAAAAATATTCTACAAAAAAAGGTGCAATCAAATTTCAAAAAGAATTTGCTCAAAGAATATCAGGCAGATGTTTGGAATTAGGCATGAAACAGTATCATCCTAGCAAAGCTATATTTGGCGACATATTGGTTAAACATAATAAAAATTGGGATTCATGTCATATTTGTATTGGTAGTAAAATGGCATCTGTAGATGAACAAATAGGTACAGCAATTTTGCCAATATCTAATTTTAACGATTTTGATTCTGCGTATAGATTTAGTAATGAAAATTAGAAACATAATATTTTTTATAACCGCTTTATTTTTTACAGGTAGTGTTTTTGCCTTACCTGCTTTAGCACCTGTATTCGCTGCTATAGGTACTGCTATAGTTCCAGCGGCTGTAGGTACAGCAGCTATAGCAATTGGTGCTGTTGCTACTGTTATTGCTGTCTATGCAGGTACACAATTAATTGGTGCTTTGAACATGGACTTTCCTGACAATATGTCAGCACAGGCACAATCAGTTTTATCGAATCAACAAGGCTCAACCAATCCTTTGCCTGTAATCTATGGCAAAAGAAGGGTAGGTGGTACACCAATTTTTTATCATGTATCAGGTGCAGATAATGAATTTCTTCATGTGGTTTATGCAATCGCAGAAGGTGAGATACAAGGTGTAAGTCAAGTATATTTAAACAACGATCCTGTGAATGTTTCTAATGATTTATATTTTGATGTTGCTGTAAATGAATTTAATACATGGTCAGGTGAAGATAATATACACAAGCCAAAATATGAGGGTTTGGTCAAATATGAAATATACAATGGCACAACAACACAAACAGCAGATCAAGATTTAATATCTGAAACCAATGGCACTTGGACAGCATCTGACAGACTACAGGGTGTTGCTTATGCAATTGTCAGATTTAAGTTTGAGCCTGAAGTGTTTGGTAATACAGGAATACCGCAAGTAAATTTTGATGTTATAGGCAAGAAAACTAGAACATCAACATCAGGTGGTACTGACTATAAAATTTTTAGTGACAATCCAGCAGATTGTATTGAAGATTATTTGACCAACACTATTTATGGTAGGTCAATACCAAGTTCGCAAATAGATTCGACATCATTCACTACTGCAAGAAATATTTGTGATACTGAAGTGACAGTAGGAGATAAGACACAAAAGAAATATACCTGTAATGGTATTTTAAACACCAACAACAAAGCCTTAGATAATATTGAAAAACTTCTTACATCTTGTAGAGGTTCTTTAATATTTTCAGGTGGTAAATATAAATTATTGATTGATGATACAGGTACAGCAGTACAAACTTTTGACGAAGATAATATTGTTGGTGCTTTTGAATTAGCTTTGGGTGGCAAAGAATATAAAGCAAATAAAATAAGAGCAAACTTCTTTAATAAAAATCGTGATATGCAAGGTGATTTTGCCATTGTAGAAAGTAGTATTTTTAAAGCAGAAGATAATGGTTTGAGTCTTGAAAGAGCCATAGAACTTCCATTTACAGATCAAATGGAAAGATCGCAAATGATTTCTACAATCAACATGAAACAATCAAGGCAATCTTTGGTCTTTAATTTCACATCAACTATAGAAGGACTAAGAGCAGAAATAGGTGATGTTGTTTTTATTTCATTAGAATCTTTAGGATGGAATACACTAAATTCTAATCAGGGTAAGAAGTTTAAGATAATGAAACTTTCTATAAAAAATAATGATGAAGTAGGCATTACTGCAAGAGAATATGATGATGATGTTTATGATTTCGGTTTGATACAAGCAGAAGATACTTCGCCAAATACAAATTTACCTAATTTTTCATTTGTAGATAAACCAACAATATCTAATCCTACAGAAGAATTGATAACCACACCGCCAACATTATTTAATAGAGTGACTATAAATTGGACTCAACCTAACAAATCTTCTGTTGAATCTTATGAAATAGGTATCAATAGACTAAATGCAGTACGCTTTTCAAATAAAGATAGCTATGATTTTGAAGGCAGAAGTGTCACAGAAAGTTTTACCATAGATAAATTAGAAGCAGGTCAATACTTAGTAGCAATTAGAGCAAAAAACAGACTAGGCGTTTATTCTGATTTTGCTACAGAAATATTTGAAGTTAAAAACTTTTCAATACTCCCTGATGTAAATACACCTGCGATAAATTCTGTCACAGAAGAACTATTTACTACTACACAAGGATCAGGTGTAAAGGCAAAAGCCATACTTACTTTTGGTGCATCAACAAATACAGAATGGGAAGATTTAGGCGTGACAATAGATCATTATGATGTTGAATTTAAAAAATCAACAGAAGCATCTTTTCAAGGTGCAGGTACATCGCAAGGCCCTAATTTTGAATTCTTTGATATTGAACCTGCTTTGTATGAATTTAGAGTAAGAGCGGTTAATACTGTAGGTGTGGCATCAGCATTTTCATCTACTACTCAAAGAATCTATGGCTTAACCGCAGTACCATCAGATGTTTCTAATTTTTATTTAAGGGCAGATTCAAATACTGCTACTTTGAGTTGGACTCCAACAACAGACCTAGATGTGAAGATTGGTGGTAGTTTTGAGATTAGACATTCATCTTTAACATCAGGCGCAGTATGGGCGCAATCAACACAAGTAGGCGAAGCTGTATCAGGTATATCAAACACTGTAGAAGTGCCATTGTTAGTTGGTACTTATTTGATAAAAGCTGTTGATTCTATTGGTATAAAATCTACCAATGCAACATCTGTTGTTAATACAGTCACACCTGATTTATTTCAATCGCAAGTATTTTTAACAAGAACTGAAAATCCATCTTTTAGCGGAAGTAAAACCAACATGGTCGCAATTGACGATCAATTAAAGTTAGAAGCAGATACCTTGTTTGATTCTTTAGGATTGATTGATGAAGTAGGCTTGATTGACTCAGCTGGCGGTGTGGATTTATCAGGTAGTTATGAATTTGCAAACTATATTGATACAGGAATATCAGCAAAATCTTACAGACTAAGTTCTGCTTTTGCTTTTACGACTAATTCAACATCAGATTTTTTTGATACTCGTTCAGGAAACATAGACACATGGGATTCTATAGATGCTAATACTTATGATGATGTAGAAGTACAGTTGCAAATAGCAACAACCAATGACGATCCAAGTGGCTCACCATCTTGGTCTGATTTTCAAAATTTTAGAATAGGTAATTACTATGGTCGTGCTTTCAAGTTTAAATTATTAGTGACATCAGGAGATGTCACACATCAAGTTTATATCACATCTTTGTCTGCAACTTTGGAAGCATTTCAAAAAATAGATACACAACAACTTACATCTTCAACAAGTTCACTAGGCGTGACCTTTGGTGAAGGATTTTTAATTACTCCAAAAATTGCTGTCACTGCACAGAATATGGCAAGTGGAGATTTTTATGAAATAACAAGTGTTTCAAGCACAGGTTTTACAATTACTTTCAAGAACAGTAGTGGTACAATTGTCGCTAGAACATTTGACTATATAGCAAGAGGTTTTTAAATGGCTCAACACGATTATGATATAGCTAATCAATCAGGTGCAAACTTTAGGTCTGACTTAAATAATGCTTTAGATGCTATTGTGTCTAATAACTCAGGCTCATCTGCACCTTCAACAACATTTGCTTATGAATGGTGGATTGATACTTCTAACAATTTATTAAAGTTAAGAAATTCTGCAAACAACGCTTGGATTACTTTGCCTTTATCAATCACCGCAGATAATGCAACATCAGGTGGTTTGACAGTAAATGGCAATCTTGCAACCACAGGAACAGTAGATATAAATGGACAAGAATTAATTTTAGATGCAGATGCAGATACATCCATAACAGCAGATACAGACGATCAAATAGATTTTAAAATTGGTGGCACAGATGTTGCAACATTAACAAACAGTCATTTGGTTTTAAAAGGCACTACACCAAAAATTACTATTGGAGATGGTGGAGAAGAAGATACAGCTATTATATTTGATGGTAATGCACAAGATTTTTATATTGGCTCTGATGATTCAGCGGATGATTTAGTAATCGGTAGAGGATCAACAGTAGGAACAAATGTTGATATAGCACTTAATGGCAGTGGATACGTAGGAATCAATAATGATGCACCTGAATATAATTTAGATGTAAGCGGTGCTAGTGGAACTATGTCAAGGTTGGCTAGTGGTGGCAGTTCTACTTATCTTGCTTTGAAAAATTCAAGCAATACAGGATTTATAGGAATTAATGGATCAGCTTTAGAATTTTTTTATTCAGGTACAAGGGCAGGACAATGGGATGCAGATGGTATTAAATTTAATAATGACACAGCGGCAGCAAATGGTTTAGATGATTATGAAGAAGGATTGCATACAGTATCTATGACAGATTCAGGTGGTGGTGCAACTATAACTTTAAATACAAGTTATAATCAAATATCCTATACAAAAATTGGTAGGATAGTTCAAGTTTCAGGAGTCTTGTTGCCATCTGCTGTTTCAGGTTCATTTACAGGCACAACAGTTATATCATTACCTTTTGCTGCAGCAGATTTAAGTGACTCAGCAGGAAAAGGATTCATAAATGTTGAAACTTATAGCGTTGATTTCACTTCAGGAACTGCACCAGCAGGTCATGTTGGAGAAGGTACTGCGGCAGCTTCAATATTAGTGTCTGCTGATAATGCTGCTTATGGTCAAGCAAGGGTAAGCACATCAAGTCAAATTTATGTAGGCGGTACTTATATAACAGATGCTTAATAATTTTTAATACGAGGAAAAAAAAATGGCAATAACAAAAGAAACAGTAGTAGATAAAATTGAAGTGCTTGAAAAAGGTCAAGTACAAGTAAGGACTGCTACTAAGATAGTTGAGGATGGCAAAGAACTTAATCGTTCTTTTCAAAGGCATGTTTTAGCACCAAGCACTAAAAATGGTGATACTTGGTCAGATACTGATATATCTGAAGAAGATGCGAAAGTACAAGCTATTTGTAATGCGGTATGGACTACTGAAATTAAAACTGCTTATCAAGAAATGATTGATGCACAAACAATCTTGGGAGAATAAAGTGCCAAATATCAAAGTTAAAAACGACAATGGAGATGTAGAAGAATACAGCAAAGAAGATATGACCGATGAACAAAGAAGTTTATTTGACGATCTTTTAGCCTTACAAAAAAGATGTGTTGAGATTGAGCCAATGGCTAGAGAATTTGCAGATAAAAAACAATTGGTTGATCTAAAATCTCAGTCTTTATTAGAAAGCCTTAGAGGTATAGGAAATGCCGAGAAAGAAAGCGACAGCGAAACCAAGACAAGCGACTAAAAAGCCAACTGTTGAACAGGTAGCTAACTCTTTAGATAGACATGAAAGAGTTTGCGAACAAAAATGGAAAGAAAATTTTCGCAGATTAGATTCTATTGAATCGGATATAAATACTACCAATAAAAGATTATGGCAGATAGCTGGTATCGTTATCGGTCTATTATCTTCCTTAGTGATCAATGCCTTCTTCATGTGAAATGAACATTGAAGAATATTATGTTGAAATCTCAATATTTATAGCAAGTGTCTTAGGCGGACTTGCTCTTAAAGATTATTCTGTATCTTTTATCAAAGGTCTTAAATTTAAACTAAACTCACAATTTAACGAAGGCGATAAGGTCTTATTAGATGGCGAACAAGCCATGATAATTAAAATAGGCATGGGTACTACTGTTTTTGGTGTTTATGGTCGTGATGGCTACACATGGCGTTATATCAGCAATACCAAGATAGAATCCCTTAAATTAGAAAAGATAGTAGATAAAGACTTACACCAAGATTCTGCTTATGAAAAGCGACAAAAACTAAAAAACATATTAGAGGGCAAAGAAGATGATTGATAAATTTTTTAAACCAATAAGTGATCTAATCGGTAAAGCTATACCTGATAAAACCAAGCGTATGGAATTGGAAGCAAGTATTAAATCACAAATGATTGATCTGCAAAAATCACAAAATGAGATAAATCTTGCACAAGCAAAACATGGTTCTATTTTTGTTGCAGGTGCTAGACCTGCAATCATGTGGATATGTGCATTGGGATTAGCATGGGCGTATTTTTTAGCACCGATCCTTAATTGGGTGGTGTGGACATTTACCATTGATATTGTGCCACCTGATATTGATACTGAAGGTCTTATGACTTTGACATTATCTTTATTAGGTTTATCAGGCATGAGAAGTTTTGAAAAATATAGAGGTGTTGCAAGAAATAATATGCGAGAAGAAAACGTCAAAGATTCGTACAAACCATAATGGAAACAGGTGTAACCAAAGAACTTATTGATGATTTAAAAGAAATGCTTATCAAGAATGAAGGCATGGAACTTAAACCTTATCAATGTACTAGCGATAAAACTACGATTGGTGTTGGTCGCAATCTGACTGACAATGGAGTATCTATTGATGAAGCTGAGTTAATGCTAAAGAATGACATGGATGGTGTGTTTAATGATCTTGATAGGAACATACCTTTTTGGGAGTCCATGCCATATAACGTCAGATTAGTTCTTGCAGATATGTGTTTCAATCTAGGGATCAAAAGACTATGCAAATTCACCAAGATGCTTGAAGCTATGGAAGAAAGAGATTTTGAACTAGCTGGTGAAGAACTATTGGATTCTACTTATGCGGTACAAGTAAAAGGACGAGCCGATAGAAATTACCGACTCGTTATAGGGGAGAATTAAGATTCGTCTGATACTTTTTTGACTCGTATCATTACTGTGCTTTTGTAAATCTTATCTGATTTTTTTTCTATAGTTTTACCATTATCCAAATCAAGATATTCAGTTGGTTGAAAATTAATGTGTCTTTTTATAGTACCTTCTATAGTAATCCAATCACCTTCTGTAAGTTCTCTTACATACTGATTATTTTCGTCATAAACACTAAGCACATTTGAAGATGCTGTCCAACTTGTAGTAGACCAATTAATTCTTGCACCATCTTCAGTATGAAACTTAAATTTATCTTGCATTTGGTGGTAGCCAAAAGGTGACTCAGAAGAATTCATTGAAACAAATTGTACTCTGACTCTTACCTTTTTATCACCTACATTACCAAAATGCTTGTTAGCGTTCTTGATGATTTCTACAAAGCCTAATTTTTTACAGTATTCTGACATAGCTTCGTGCACAGGACTTTTGAACTCTTGTAAGTTGCACCAATAATTAATATCGCTTTGACTTAAATCTTTTAGTTCGTAGTATTGAGGAACACCAAACTTATCTGTGTATTTACCAAATGGATTGTAAATACCTTCTTCAAGCATTAGCAAAGAACGCTTAATCCATTTGTCAATGTTGGCTTGTTTTTTAGCTTCAGCATCAGCAATTATTTGCTCTTGATTTCTATGAATTATTTCGTCAAGAGTATATTCTGTAATACCAGCATCCAATTCTTCTTCAATTTTTTCATCGCACCAATCAGTTCTCTCTTTAATAATATCTTTTGCTTTTTGTACTGCTTCTTGAGGATCAGTAGATAGATTGGTAATAAAACCATCTCTTTTAATTCCTTTAAACCACAAGGTGTACATCTTATTTAATTCACCTGTGCTTATGTAGTAATTAGGTCTGTGATTAGTCATAATTTTCTCCTTAGTTGTTAATTACAACTATTATATTAATGATTTTTACAACTATTGCAACAAAGACTTAATCTTTTTTTGGTAATTCTTTGATGCTAAATCTTCTTGAAGTATAGGCTTCTTTTGCAGGCACTACCTTCTCAGGTTGTGCTTTGTAATTAATTGTCTGCCACACGACCTTATGGCTTTCAGAATAGCCTTCCTTAGCGTCTTTCATAGACATCATGATGCTTTTCTTAGCTTCTTCGATATTGTCCTTTAGGTTCTTTATCTGTGCTTCCCAAGCCACAATGTTATCTATCTGTACTTGGTCTTGCTTGGTTAGTTCTGTCGATTCGCCATTGTCTTGCGGTGTGATATAACCAGCTTCCTTTGTATCAAAAGGATCATACCAATCACAATTAGCAATCCTGTTGTTAAAGTCTATAACCTTTGGCTCAAGCACATCTTTTTCCCATTGTTCATTACGCTGATAGAAATACATTCTTAAATCAGAACCATTCAAAACACACACTACTGCCCAAGAATATTCGGTAATAGCCATTAAAGCCTTGACCTGTATAACACCGCGATAGGTTGGTAGGCTTTCGCTTAATGGTGCATTGGTAATTTTTATTTCCATAATACCTTTACCATTCAGCTTAATGCCTTCACCATCTTCAAGTTCAGGACAATAAAAACCTTTCTCTACATCTTTGGTAATAAATAGATTGTCTGCTACACCAATAGCATCTATCGAGCCATTTAAGGTGATTCTTTTGTGCCTAACTGCTTCAGTAATAACTAATTCTGCATCTAACAAGCCAATCCTTTTACAAGCCAATTCTGCCACAGGTTTTTCTAAGACATTACCTACTTCCATATAATTATTGGTAGGTATAGATATATCTTCACCATTCATGGCTTTATGACAATTCTCTAACACTTGATTTCTAGTTTGATAAGGATTTTGTCCTATAATAATAGGCTCTAAAATACTAGCGGATGGCTCATAATTTACAGTAAGTTTTCCAACAGCTTCAGGTGTATGGTCAATCTTTTTTGTTTTCATCTTCTTCTCCTTGTTTATTTTGTTTGTACATTTTCATCAATGCTTGATAAAACTTCTTCTCTCCTTGTTTTTTCTTCGGTGTCTTGTATTGATAAGGATTCTTTTTTTTCATGCTTAATGATAAATTCTTTCATGTCAATCATCCACAGTTTTAAGGCAGTCGCTTGTTTGGTATGAAATTCAGAATTACCAAAATCTAATCTTGCTTGAGCGTTATGATAATCTATCACTTTCAATATAGTGCCTATAGCATCCTGATATGGTTGCCTTACCGCAGAACTAAAAGTTCTTTTAACTTTGCTCATAATGCTGCCAAACTTGATCTGATATCTCATCAACTGAATCTCTGCATTGTATTGGTTCTTCTCTACCAACGACATAAACACAGGTAATACCATGTTCTTTAAAGACACATCTAAAATCATCAAAGTCGATATAAACAGAATCATGCGACATATTGAGTCGCAGTCTTAATTTCTTTTTCATCGTTCTAATAAATTCTTAACTTGTGATGGATGCCAGATATCCTTGCCATACCTAGTTTTGATTTCTTTATCCGATAAAGCATCAGCAATACCTTGTAAGGTTTTTACACCTGATGCTTGTATCTCCTTGATAATTGGCATGACATCTTTTTTATACGCTTGATATTTTTCTGTCCTTGCCTTGCTCATGGCTTCCCATGAGTTTTTCATTTTATGATTTTCTTTCATTGTTCTCCTTCCGGTAGTTGATGAAACTTCATCCAAATCCATTTTTCTAATACTTCTCCTGTATATCCCAATGCTTCACCTTCGGCTTTGAGCCTATCGAGTATCTCGTCATTCACTGGGTGGCTCATATTAAATAAGGTGGACTCATTATATTTGTATAATTTAATTCCACACCATTTGATTCATTTTTTGTAGACCTCATTAGATGCCAATATAAATTGTATTGACTCCAATAAGATTTATGTTTTTTATTATTTGTTTGTACAAAAAAAATCCATCCATCTTGATTTTCAAAATAACCTCTGCTTATTGGCTTGGGAAATTTATTTTCTCTGACCAACCTATAAAACTTTGACTTGCTTACTTTTTCGCAAAAATAAAACCTTAATATATAGTCTATATCTACTAATCTATCATTTTTCAAATAGCTAATTTCTTTCTTTTTCACGTTTTTCTCCTATACCAAATAAATTTCTAAGTTCCAAACAAAAGCCAAGATGATGCCAAGTAGCAATAAGATGATTAGGTCTTTAGGTTCACGCATCTAACTCTCCTGAGTTGTGTAATTGTAAAATATATTTTGCCCTTGCAACAGGATCGGTAATGTACAGCAAAGATACCAATACATTACCTTCATAACCTTCTATGCAATTGTCTTGTACTTTGTATTTCATTGACAAGCTTGTATCAGTTCCCATTCATCCCAAGATACAATCTTAGGATGCAAATGTTCATGTTCTTGTTTTTTTCTTTCCAACAATGATCTATTGTTGGACTTAACGTGCAAGACATATTTGTTGGTGTCTTGCCATTTAACTATTAGTGCTTTCATTGTTCTGTCCTTTGTAAATATTCTGTTTTGCTGATTAAACCTGACTCTAAAAGTCTGTCAGCAAATTTTTTACTTTGAATATATTCTTGTTCTTTTTCTTCAATAAAACTTAGTGCATCTGATTTAAATTGAAATGATTTCAAAAATTTATATTCTGACTCTAATGTATATATCTCACTATATAAAACGTGCCACTTTGCTTTATAGAATAGAGATGGCTTTGTTAATAAATACACGCCTGAACGACCTTCATATATTTGTCCTATATTTTTCATTATTTTCTCCTTATTTGCTGTTTAAAAATTCAACTAATTTACTAGGATATTTATTCCTAGCAAGACTTGTACCACCACCACTTATTTCAGGGCTAACTAAAAAAGTGTTAGTAATAGAACAATGTTCCATTAATTTATTATCAACTAAACTATGAAGATGATTTAAAAATTCTTCTCTGTTTTCTTTTTTAATTGATGTACTTTTAAGCATAATCTCAGAAGTTATGCCTTTAGGAAACTGACGATAAGTAGCTACTAACTCACCATTTTCATTGATAATCAGTCTATTAGCGTTGCCTTGTATTGTGTATTTCATAATTTTCTCCTTAATCACAAGTTCTATTTAAAACTATTATCAAAAAAAATACAACAATTATTTTAAATTTATTTTATAAACAATAGTTGTAATTATCTGTGCATTTGCTATATTTACAAAATAATTTTAATTAACAAGGAGAAAATTATGAAAAAAATACACTTAAATTTAACTGAAGATGAATTGCTAGTATTGCAAAATCTTTTAGAACTACATAGCCCACGTTCTTTACACAATGATTATTTGTTAGCCAAAATAATTTTTGCTACAAATAGCATTAGCGGTACATTGAATGATGGCGATACTGTAGAGAGTATATTGCAAAGTTTTAGTTGCTAAGTAGCTAATCATAACTTTAGAAAAAGCCACCTAACTAGGTGGCTTTTTTTTACATTTATTATTGACAAAAAAATAACTAATAGTTTATGGTGTCACTTCATGGAGAAAACTCAATGACAGAACAGCAAAAAAATGGACACTATCGTTTAGAAGATGATGTTCATTTTCAGGACTTCTGTACTAACATTTGGCTTCGTTATCTTACAGAGAAATCTGTTAAGGAAGAAGTAGCGTTAGAACTAGAACCTTTTGTTGAACTGAACATGGAGTTTCTAAAACATTGTTATTTAAAATTAATTAAAGGAGATATTACACATGACAGATAATCCATTTGTTTTTGATTCAGAAGATACGCCATATTTAAAACATCACTTTCAAGAGAAGTGTTGGTATCGTGGTAAAGAAAGAATAGATGCAAACTATTTTATGATTGATCCAGCAACAATATTGTTAGGATATGGGCGATATGAAACAGGAAGTGGCTATGACTATGTATGGCAGAAAGATTTATTCACACCTGTAGATAGACCAAGTGATGAATATAAAAAAGCCTTTTCGGTTTGGGTATTACCAAAATATGTAGAAGGTTCTAATAATATAGAACATCCTGTTTCTTTATGGCAAAGACATTCATTCGGTGAATACAAAGGTTTTCAAGAAATGGGTGCAAGTTTCTACGCAGTAACACAAAAGCCTGAAAATGAAGGTAAATTACCTGTGGTTAAATATACAGGCTCAGAAAGTATTTCAATCGGTAAAGGCTCTACTTCAATTCCACACTTTGAATTTGTCGGTATGAAAGACCGACCAGCAGAGTTCGTTATCCCTGATTGGTATAGCGAGTCACCATCTGACAATCAAAATGGCGATAGCCAACATGATAATTTTCTCCCTACGTCAGATGGTGACACCAAAGAATCACATCCTGTATTAGATACATTGGATTCAGGTGATATTCCATTTTAATGATTGATGGAATTAGATTGGGAGAAAATCGCACCTGAGATAGCGGTGCAAATCTTAGGTGAGCCTACTAGCAAATCTTCTACTCATTGGAGATTTAATAGAAAAGGCTCACTTGCCTTAGACTTAGCATCAGGTACTTTCTTTGACTTTGAGAATGGTCAAGGTTATGGACTTATAGAATTTATTAAGAATCGTGGTCTTGATCCTGATGATTTTTTAAAAGAATACAAACCTATAAAGCCAACAAAGCCTACAAGAACATTTACCGATAAAGATATGTACCAGCTAAAAACTGAGTCTGTCGTTTATCTTCGTTATTCTGATTCTTTTTGCGTTATGCGGTTTCCTAATGAACATCACATCAAACAAAAATATGCACCATTTACTAAGATAAAAGATCAATGGGTTATGAAAAGACCTGATGGCATCTTGCCTATCTATTGTGAGAATCAAAAGCCTGAAGATTATGTAGTCATTAATGAAGGTGAAAAAGCCTTATTAGGTTGTAAAAGTATTTATGATGGTGATGTTTGTACATGGCATGGTGGTGTTAATAATTTAGACAAACAAGATTGGACACCTTTAAAAGATAGAAAGGTTATTATCTTTCCTGATAACGATGAAGCTGGTAAAAAATGTTCTGAAGAATTAAAAGACAAACTTAGTCAGATAGCCAAAGAAGTAATTATTGTAAAACCGCCAAGAGAATTTAAAGATAAAGATGATTTATATGATGCAAAGGTAAATGACTTCTTTACATCATCGCAACAGTTTTTGGATTATTGTTTAAATAATCAAATCAAGAAAAGAGTTTCTTTTGATCTGATTCAGGTCAATGACATCATGCAAAATATTACACCGCCTAAATGGGTGGTTAAAGATATATGTGAAGAAGATAGTGTTGTAGCTATCTTTGGACAACCAAAAAGCGGTAAATCATTTGTTACAGTTGATTTGGCTTGTAATATCGTTTTAGGTCGTGATTGGCATGGACATGAAACAGAACAGGGTTCGGTTGTTTATTTAGCTGGTGAAGGAATGAGAGCAATAACAAGACGATTCTTAGCATGGCAACAACTAAATGCAACAAAAGTTAGAGATGCACCATTATTAATATCTACTAGAGGTGCAAGGTTGCTAGATGATAAAGACCACCAATTATTAAAAGACACCATAGATAGAACACAAGATGAAACAGGCAAAGTCAGAATGATTGTGGTTGATACATTACAAAGAAACTTTGGTGCTGGTAATGAAAACTCTACCGAAGATATGTCAGCGTTCATAGAAAGAATAGATGATCTTAGAGATTCGTATTCTACTTGTATTTGTATTGTGCATCACACAGGACATGGCACATCATCAAGAGCAAGAGGAAGTTCTGTAATACAAGCATCTGTTGATTGGGAATATAGAGTTACGAGAACCAATCTTGGTAGCGATATGTTTGTAGAATTTAGCCAAACATTAGTCAAAGATGGTAAGCCTGTAATGCCAAAAAACTTTAAATTTATAGAGCAGAAACTACCATTTCACGATATGACATCAGGTGCATTAGAAATTATTGATGCTGGTGATATGCCTAAGAAAACCAAAGTGTCAGAAAAAGGACAAGCGATTATTGATGCTATCAGAACTGTACAAGATAAAGCAGATGAACCAGCAACAGTATGGTTAGGACAAGCAGAGATAACTAAAATAACTAATCTTAATGATTCAACTGTTAAAACATGGCTCAGAAAATTAGTAGATCAAGATGTTTTGACTTATGAGAAAGGCAAAGGCTATCAAACCAATGAATATAATTCGGAGATATTTTAGATGAAGCAGAAAGAATTTTTTGCAGAAGATAATCAAAGTATAGAAGATTTATATACTGATATGCCTGAATACAACAATGCGAAACAACCTAATGCAGAAATTACAGCAACATTTAAATTTAGAAATCAAGAAGATTATGAAAAGTTTCATAAACTGATTAAAAATCATGTATATAAAACTAATAAAGTTTTTGATGGTATGCAAAAGAAAGATAAAAAACAGGCATGGTTTCCATTAAAAGAAAAGCCAAGTAATTTTTACTATTTGGCTAATAAAGATTTACAACCACAATATCCAATATACATAGTCAGCAAAGGCAGAGTTGACAGAAATCCAACAAGAAAAGCCTTGCAAGAAATGAAAGTTGATTTTTATATGGTTGTTGAAAAATCAGAATATGAACAATATGCCAAATACATAGACAAAAAAAATCTTCTAATTTTACCTGATAAGTTTAAAGACGATTATGATACCTTTTGGCATGATGATGACACTAGAACAGGTGCAGGTGCAGCAAGAAATTTTGCTTGGCAACATTCTATTGATAATGGTTTTGATTGGCATTGGGTTATGGATGATAACATTGAATCTTTTGAAATTTTTAATCAAAATAAAAAAATAAAATGTTTATCTTCATCTATATTTAAAGTTGCAGAAGATTTTGTTTTAAGATTTAAAAATGTAGGTCAAGCTGGTTTTCAATATGCTAATTTTATGCCAAGCACAGATTACAGACCGCCCATAAAAATAAATACTAGGATTTATTCATGTCTTTTTATCAACAATAATTTGCCTTTTAGATGGAGAGGTAGATACAACGAAGATACTGATTTATCTTTAAGAATTTTAAAAAGTGGTTTATGCACAATACAATTTAATTCTTTTTTACAAGGCAAAAGAGCAACACAAACTATGTCAGGTGGCAATTCAAAAGAATTCTATGATGAAGAAGGAACTTATAATAAATCAAAAATGTTAGTTGAAATGCACCCTGATGTTTGTGTTTTGACAAAAAAATGGAACAGATGGCATCATCATTGTAATTACAATATTTTTAAAACAGAATTGATACAGAAAAAAATGTATAAAAAAAACGATATTAAGTTTGATCTAAAAAGAAAATAATGGTTTGTAAATGGTTGTTTTTGGTTGGTAAAACAGGCGGTTTTAGGGTAAATGGCATAGGAAAATGGTTGGTTGTATATACATCTCTATGTATACAACCACCAACCATACCAACCAAACCAAATTAAAAATATGTATTCTGAATCTGTAATAGAAATAATAAAAGACATCAATCAGCTTGAAAGGCAATTAATTACTGACTTTGGCGTTGATGAACCTGTTAGATTGGTTAATACAGAATTTCAAAAAAGGTTTAAACTAGCACAAACCAAATACAACGTATCGCTTTCTTTCCCTGATAAATCAAGGGATTTAGAGAAAATGGCTAGTATGATGCTAAGAGCATGGAAGTCTTTACAGGATCAATTGCTCAAAGAAGGTGTCATGCCACTACCTGTTGATACTTGGAAACTTCAACATAAAGAAACAGATAGGGAAGTATTCATCTGCAAAGATGAAGCTGGAAAGAAGAATGTGCAAAAACAATTTGGTAAATATGTGATTGTATTATCAGCAGATGAATTACTTAACATGATAGATCACGACATCTTTTTAGAATTTGTAAAACTGACAAAGCAAGGTTTATTACCTACAATACTGTCTTACAAAGCTAAGACCAATGAGCAAGAAGAAATGTAGTTATTGCTTACGAACCTTACCAGCAGATATGTTTGAACAAGGTGGCAATGCAAAAGGTGAATATTCTAGGACAGAATGTAGAACCTGTACTCAAGAGAAAAGAGTCAAAGCCAAGAATCAAACACCATATACTTATCTAAATCTTTTATTTACACAACTTAAATCTAGCAGAAGAAAGTCAGATATAGAATGGGATATAGAATTAGACTACATAAATAAACTTTGGGATAAGCAAGAAGGTAAGTGTGCATTGTCAGGTATCAACATGACATGGCATCGTGGCGGTGGTAGTACAGATTATGCGTGTTCAATAGATCGTAAAGATTCTGATAAAGGTTATGTGGTTGGCAATATTCAGTTGGTATGTCGTACTGTCAATTTTATGAAATCGACATTGAATGATGCACAACTTTATTGGTGGTGTAAAAACATTGTTGAACATAAGGAAAGAAATATATAATGCCTATGTGGTGCGATGATTCTCTCCCTGATATATTTTCTCCTATCATCGCACCATCTAAGTTATGAATCTAAATTTAAAAGCAGACTTTAAACAATTAAGCAAAAACCTTAACTCAATGCAAAGGACACAATTGCCTTTTGTTATGTCAAAAACAATAAATGAAGTTGCTTTTGCATCTATAGATAAAAATAATCCTGAAGGACTTAAACAAAAAGCCAAAGATACATTTGAGGGCGGTGCAACAAACTTTACAATTGGTGGATTTAGATTTAGAAAATCAACCAAAAAGAATCTGACTGCTTATGTATTTGTTGAATCTGCTAGAGAAAAGTATATGAAATTTCAAATTAAAGGTGGAACAAGACAACCACATAACAAAACTATTTTAGTTCCCACTAAGAATATCAAACTTAATAAGTTTGGAAACTTAACAAGAGCAACAAGAAATAAATTATTTGATGATAAGAAAAAATTCTTTGAAGGCATACCAAAAGGATTAACAGGAGATAACAATCGTGGTATTTGGGAAAGGTATGGCAGAAACAAAGCCAATCCTTCAGGACAAAGAATAAGAATGGTTGCAAACTATGTAGGACAAGCACAGTACAGACCTAAGTTTCCATTTAAGAAAACAGTAGAGGGTGTGGTCTTTGGACAGAAGCGAGGTATAGGCAAAACTTTTGAAAAAAATCTTAAACAAGCATTGAAAACAATGCGCAGAAGATAGGGTATGTGC
>LULN01000150.1_pt1 | contig 31062 bp, 61 predicted proteins | sample 728131 | NCBI WGS metagenome assembly LULN01 (sample SAMN03860288, study PRJNA289734) | marine metagenome | biome: seawater column; feature: ocean; material: water; isolation source: Red Sea water column Station 149 - depth 100m | place: Saudi Arabia: Red Sea | collected 2011-10-15 | depth 100 m
ACCACCACCAAAACCACCACCTGTAGATGTTATTGTTGAAAATACTGAATTTGATCCATTTGTAGCTTGTGTAGCAGGAGAATGAACTGCTCCGTTTCCACCTCCACCAACTGTAATATCATAAGCACCGGGTTCTACTTCAAAAGTACCTGAACCTAATGGAGAAACAGTATAACTACCTGTAGAAGTACCATTGGATTCTTTGTATCCTCCGGCTCCTCCCCCAACTCCATCATCGTTACCTCCGCCTCCGCCACCAGCTATAACTAAATAATCTACAGCTACAGGCCCAGCACCTGACACACCACTACCAAAACCTAAGATTTGATAACCAAAAGATTTACCTCTTGAATTTTGTTTTTTTTCTCCTTTGCCACTCAATGTTGGTTTTAAATAAATATCTTTCATAATTAAATCTCTTATGAATCGTTTGCAGAATCAGTTGTGTAAAATAATTTAATTCCTAAAAGTCTTGCATCTGCAGTCAAACTATCTGCTGAAACATCTCTTGAAACTTGAAAAAAGACATATTCATCATCTCCCGGAGAACCAGCTATTGTTACATTGCCACTTTCAGCAGAGACATCTAAATCATTTGATGTTCCACTATGTGCTTTAGCAGTTGCAACAACTTGTGTTCCAAAAGCTGTGTTTAAATCTCCGTTATCAGCTAGTGCAACACCAGATAATCCCCATGCTGTAGTTCCTGTATTAGTTGATGTTGCTGTAAAAAAAGCTTGAAAAGTTACTGTTCCAGCATTCCAAGATTTAGGAAATGCAACACCAAACTGTGCAAACTCATCAGAATCTTTATCAAAATCTAAAACTTTTATTTCAGGCCCATTCGATAATTCTACTTGATTAGCCTCTGCACCATTAGTTGAGTTAGGATACATAGCTACTGCTGGAATCCAGATAGTTTCTTTACCAGCAATTTTAACTGCTTTTGTACCTGATTTTAAAACACCTGAACCTTTTGGATTTAAGTTTAAATCTACATTAGTTTCTCCACTAGAACCTAAAATAGGGCCATTACCTGTTGACGCATTTGTGACTTCTAATTCATTAACTGCTGACCCTGTTTTTTGAAAAATTATTTGTTCATTTCCGTCATCGTCTGCAATAAAATGAGCATCGTCTATTAAAATATTATGAGAGTTGGTATCTAAATTTCCACCTAGTTGTGGAGATGTGTCTCCAACTATATCTGCAACTACTGTTGAATCTAAAAAATTAACTGTGTTGGCTGAGTAATCTATTGTTGCAAAACTTATATCATCTGACCCATCAAAAAACTTAATAGTTGGGCTTGTTGCTGAAGTTGTGTCTAACCACATCGTTCCAGCAACAGCAGAAGATGGTCTTGAAGTTCCTGAGTTCATAGTATTTATTGCCGCAAAAACTGTGTTTAAATCAGTTCTTACATCAGGAAAACTTGCATTAGAAATTGTAAAATCTGAAGCCTGTGACATATTTATTTATACTCCTTTTAAAAGCCCTTTGCAATAAAATCAAAATCTCTTGAAACATTTGTTCCACTAGAATTTTTAAATAAAACATCAAAACTATTAACAGTTTTGTTAGAAACTGTAAAGAAATCTCCTGTTGCCATATTTTCTCCTGTAATACCAACTGCGTAAGCAGTGCTTTTAAATGGTGTTGTAAAGGTAACAGTTTTAGTTCCAGCACCTGAAGATATATCATTTCCACTAAATATTCTATCAGGCATATCTACTGTTACTGTTACAGCAGATACAACAGCAGTTGAAGCTAAATCTGTTGAAGTCATAACAATTCTAAATTTTAAATATCTTGCTGTGTAATTTCCAATAACAAAATTTTGAAAAGATGTATAAGTTGAATTATCATCGCTTGTAGCAATTTCTAAATGTGCATCACAATTAGCAGGTGTATCTCCATCAAAATTTGAAGCACTTGAATCAAAAAATCCTGTTCTGTTATCAAATAAATCATCAGGATTTCTTGCTGATTGAGTTAAAGAAGCTGTAACTCTTACTGTATGTTTTGCTCCAATATCAATTACATTTGCAAATTCATAATTGCCTGAAGCTAAAAAATCTGCATTAGCAACTCCTGAATCAAAAAATCTAGTAGTGTTAGCATCAAACAATCCTGAAGCACCATCAAATAATTCACTTGAATTTAATATAAGTGCATCATCTGATAATGATACACTATTTTTAGTTCCTGAAAATGCTGGATGTTCATTAACAGTTGTAATTGAGTTAAAATTCTCTGCACTTGTAACATTTGATATTATTGCTGTTGCATTTGAACTAAAATTTCCAAGTTTGTCTACCGCTTTTATTAAGTAAGTTCCTACTCTCGCTGGAACAGTAATTGATGTTGCTGGTCTTGATACTTTTGTTACAAGATTTACTGAATTTAACCAATCTCCTGATCCATCTGTTACAGAGGAAAATCTTATTTGGTAGAATGCAAGATCGAGGTCGCTAATATTTTTCCAACTTAAATGAGCATCTTGACCTGTAATATTACAAGAAAAATCTTCAACATCTGATGGTGGTTCAATAGCACCAATAATCTTTCTTTGTGCTGTTACATAAGTTGATGATACTCCTAATGTATTTACAGCTTTTACTCTTACATCATAAGTGGATTGGTCTATTACATTTAAGACTCTATGGTTCAATCCTGACCCTTGTGCATAAATAATAAAATTTGAATCTGTACTTAATTTGTATTCTACTTGGTAAAAATCTATAAACGAATCAGGAGAAGCACCAACAGCAACATCTAAAGCTACAATTACAGTTCCATCATTATATTCAATAAGTTGGTCGGTTAATGTAACACTAGCTGGTGGTTGGATAGTAAATGGATTAGGTAAATTAGTAGATGGTGTAGAACTTACTTGTGCTTTTGTTGCCCAAGTGTAATGACTAGCTTGATATTCAACAAGAGATAATCCTATTGTAAAATCTTCGTTAAATGTAATACCCATAACTCTAAATGCTTTTGCGGAAAAACCTAATGAACTATGTGTAATATTTACAATATCTCCTATGGCTAAATCATAAGCATCAAAGCTTACATTTAATCCTAATGTAATTGCTTCTCTTGATCTTCTTAAAATAACTTCAGCCATCTCCTCAGCTTGGTATGGAGAAGTCAATGTTTTAAATGAAAATCTACCCTCTAATAAAAATCCACCATCAGCAGTTTTCATAGTTGCGTGTTGATCTGCACTAGACAAACCGCTATCATTTATTGGTGGAAATTGAACTTCATCTACTTGGAAGTTTCTTGCTGGATTAACAAAACCAACTATAACTCTATTGTATCTTTCATTTTTTGTAGGAATAGATAAATTATATCCACCAATTATATCATCTTCTGTTAATGTTATTGATGCACTTCCTGTTGTCTCAATAATTAATTTATATTTTCCACTTGTATATGGAAGATAACCTCTACAACCTTTTAATAATTCTCTAACATTATCTATAATTTTTTGTGATGTATCTATAACTGTATTTGTATCAAATATATTTATATCACTCGCACCTGAATATGGTGTAACCTGAGTTTCGCAAACTACTGAAGCATCATAAAAAGATTGTAAGTCTATTTCTGAAACAGCAATACCTTTTCCATATCTTGCGTTTGTTAAATAATCTAATAAGCACCAAGCTGGATTTGTTTTGTATGCCGCAGTTTGAGCCGCAAGACCTGAATTATAAAATACTACTTTTTTACCTTGTATCTTTGCTTGAACTTTTGGGATTCCTGTAAATGCGTCTTGATTCCATTTAAACCTTAAAGCTAAATAACATAAACCTCTTAATCTATGATTACTTCCCCAAGATGATAATGTAGATAATAAGTCAGATGAGGTTTGACTATCTGTGCCATAAAAAGGCTCAACTCTTATTAAGCTTTCACTATTTTTGTAAAAATTACTATCTCCACTTCCTACTTCTACTTCTGTTCCATCAGATAATGAACTTGCCCAAGTAACAGCTTTATCATCTACTCTTATTTCTTCTATATCGTTTATCTCTCCCTCTGCCATTACGATTGCCATATATAAGTAAGTATTATCTGTGCCTGAAGTTTCCATAAAGACTCTGGTACCACCGACAAGTCTTTCTCCATAAATTATAGGAATATTTGCGTCATTAGATTGTTTATTTAATAATATACCTCGTTCAAAATCGTCAAATTCATTTGTACCAAAGTCAGGTACTTCAGGAACTTTTGGTCTTAATATCCATGCAAGAAATAATGAAACACCTAATGAAATTAAAGGATTTGTAAAAATCTTTGTTATTGGACTTGGTATAAATTTTGAAATAAATTTTCCTAGACCCATTATGCTCTACCCCATTTAATATCTTGAACTGTTTGTGATGAAAAATCCATACCTACATCAGAACTAAAAAATCTCTGTTGAGATGTATTGTTTGTTTTACGACCATTTTTTTTTTCAAAATCTGCCCAATTAGAAACTATTTGAAGTCCAACTACACTTGCTTTATCTGTTTCTGAAATATCAAAGCTATCTATTTTTCCTCTATACAATAAAAATGGATCAGCAATTAAAGCATTAGAGTCATTTAAAAATCCTCTATAAATATCTACACTATCATTAACAACATTTTCATTTAAAACTGTTGATATAAATGTTTGATCTGCACCTGATAAACTAATACTTACACTTGATTTAGTTATATCTGTTTCTTCTGTGTGATTAGAAATACCTAGTATAAAATCACTTGCACTATATGTAACTGATGATCCTGATACTGATGATGTTAATGAAAATGAACAATCTGTGAGATTTACAGGAGTACCAAAACCAATAGTGATAAGGTGTATTGGTCTAATATCATTTGTTGCTAGTTCGTTCTTTACTGCTGTCGTTAGTGATCTCGTCATAATCCTCTATAATTTTTCTTGTTATTTTCATTGTATCATAAATAATCCATTTTGCATTTTTACTAGGAAACTCGTTATTATTCAATTTTAAATTTTTAACATCTATATCTTCAGCATTAACTATTTCTTCTGCTAATACATCAACATTTATGTAATACTTAATTTTATAGAGTTTCTTCGACATCAAATTCAAATTGATACAATAAATTTCCATCTTTATCAGCACCAGCAACACCAAACTCTTGAATATCACTTGTTAAATGAACTGTAAAAGTAACATTATCATAAGTCACTAATGAATCATCTGCTAAAGCAGTAATTAATGGTGGCTCTATTGTAACAGTTGCCGCATTAGATGAACTTGTAACATCAGAAACAACCATATAAATTTTATCATGTGACGCAAATTTTAAAAAATCTCCAGCTTTAAATCTACCAGCACCATCTCCAGCAAAAGCATCCATAGCAATAGTTGTGTCTCCTACTGCATGAACTCCATTAACTAAAACTGTTCCTGTTTCATTACCTCTAGCATCTTCTATTTCAGGTGGGATTATTGTAAAGTTTTCTTTACCTGATCTTTGTTTAACAATAAATGCCATAAGTTCTCCATAAACATCTGATCTTTTTGCAGTTATTATTCTTGCAGTAAAACCAAATCTTTGATTGTCAATTTGTCTTGCAAGTTTTTTACCAGATTGTGATTTGGATATAATTGTATTCTGAATAGACTTGATGCCCATTGTTTCAAATTTAGAATTAGATATTGGAAAAGCACCTGACATTAGATTAGATTTTTACTCCCTCTTTCATTAACTGCGTTATTAATTATTTGTGTAATAGTTCCTCTGTTTCTTACTAATAGATCATCAAAACCACTTGCATCTAAAGTATTTATGTTAAAATTAACTGTTGTTTGTCCAGCAGATGTACCTCTTGCTGATTGTGTTATTTGACCTGTGCTATTTGGTACAAACATTTCAGGCCCTCTTTCTCCAACTACAACAGGCTGACCTTTTGCTACTGCTCCACCTTTAGCAAAACCTAAAAATGATCTTGCCATATTAAATAAAGAACCACCACCACTTAAAGCGGCTCGTTTTTTATGTTCTGCTGTAATTAATTTTTCAATAGCTAGTTCTACTCCTTTTTTAGCAATCACAGAAATTAACTGACTTAACACTTCTACTGCTAATGTTTTTGCCATATTACTAAATGTTTCTTTTATATTTTTACCTAATATTAATGATTCAGCTAATCCTCTTGAAAAAGAATCTATACCTCTATTAATAAATCCAAAAATTTCATTTGATAAACTAAACTCTGAATTTTGTTCTTTAATTTTTTCTAATACTTGTTCGCTAGTAGTTTTATGGTCATTTATTAATTGATTAAATTTTAATCTTTTTTTATTTTGTTCTTCTAATAAAAAGTTTTGTAATTTAAGTTCTTTTTCTTTTGCTTTTGCAATAGATTCTTCTACTTTAGCCATATCAAATACTGCTTTTTTTGTTTGAACCATAACTTTATGTAAATCTCTTGCATCAGGTAAGCTATTTTTTACACCATCAGAAAAATCCTCAAAACTGTTTTTCATATCATCAAATAATTTTTCCATACCTTTAAATGCTATAAATATTGCACCACCTTTGGCTATTGCTTTTGCAATACCTAATAAACCGCCTTTGGTAAATAAAGTTGCGAATCCAAATGACATCATGGCTTTTGCAACATTTGTTACGGCTATGGCTAAGTTAGTAAATAATGTAACTACTTTAACTGATATTAAAATCATTATTACATTTTTAAATGTATTCATGTTGTTCTTGATAACAACAACTGCATCTGCAAGTTTTTTAACGGCAAATCCTAAAGCAATTCCAATATCTTGTGCTACTTTGTCTATTTGTTTTGAGTTTTCTTCTAAAAATTTATCTAACGCACCGAACTCTTTTTTTAAACTTTCAAATAAACCAGCTTCTAATATAGTTTTCTTAAAACTAAATATTTTATCGCCAATCATTGATAAAGTTCCTGTGAAAGTTTGTGCTAATTCATCAGTAGCTTTTCCAAATCTACCACCTTTACCAAATACTTTTTCAAAAGCTAATACTGTATCTTCAATAGAAACTGTTGCACCAACTTTAAAGCCAAGCATATTTCTAACACCTTTTTCTCTAAATAAATCTGCCGCACCTATTCCAGCACTAAATGACCTTTGTATTTGTTCAGCCGTAGTTCTAAAATCTAATCCTGTAACAGCCGCAACATTACCTGTTATTTCTAACATTTTTTGTAGTTCTTCAGCATTGTCTGTAACAGTTGCTAATATACCTGAACCTGATTGTATTTCTTCAAGAGAAAAAGGAACTTTAGATGCAAACTTAACCATATTGTCAAAAGCCTTTGCACCCTCATTTGTATCTTTAAGTAAAAATTTTAATCTGACTTGTAAGTTTTCTAATTCTTTTCCTGTATTAACTAAATTTCTAATGACTAGACCAGCACCTAAACCAATAAAAGCATTTTGCAAATTAAATACTGCACCTTTAACTTTTGATAAAGCACCTTGAACATTACCTAATGCTTGTTTAGTTTTATCTCGTGCTACTATGTCTATATTTAATTTTTGTGCCATTATTTATATTTCCTTGCTTCTGCTAAGTTCTTTTGTTTTTTATACTCATCTTGCTCTTTTTTCAAGTAGGCTATCCAAAGATTATAATGGCTGATGGGCATATCTAATACTTTTTGAATTGGTAATTTAAGTCTATCAGCAACCACTAACAAAGATTGTATGTCAGGGTCGCTATTTACTTTTTTACAGATTCTTCTAGTGATGTGTCTGCTAGTATTCTATTTGCTATTGTTGCAATAATATTTGAGTCTGCTTTTTTTTGTAAAGCAAGTTTATCAAATGGGTCAAAAGCCTTAACTAAATCGCCTTTGTCATTTTTAATCATAAGCTTCATCATTAATAAATCAACAAGAACTGTTAAATCTTGAAAGTTGCTTGATTTTTTAAAAATAATATTTTTCTGTTCAAGTGTTAATGGCTCTGAATAAAAAACAGATGGATTACCATGCTCGTCTTTCCATTCAGGAACTTCAATAGTAATAGTTTGCAGAGTCTCAAAATGAGTTTTTACTCTATCTATAACTGACATAAATTAATATTAAGCAGTTCCTCTTGTTAATGTTCCTGTTCCTTGAAAAGTAACTGATCTAGTAGTTATTCCATCCAATGTAACATTTACACTCATTCCTGTAATAATTCCTGTGCCTGTAAAAATTTCATCTCCTGAACCATCTCCTTCAGGCCCTAATATAAAAGCTATTGATGTTCCAGCAGTTAATGTTTGTTGTGGAGAATCAGTTTCATCATAACTCATTTCTAAAGTTCCTGAAAACGATGTTCTTCCAGCTACAAATGATTTTGTTGCATCAGATAATTGAGTATCTTCTACGACATCAGCAGTAGTTTCAAGTGTGTAACCTGTTAGTTCACCAATACCTGTTCCACCAGCTTTTACTACGCCTTCCTTACCAAAGTGTGTTGCCATCGTGTTATTCCTTATCTTTAATTTGTTTTTGTTTAAAAGAAGATTTTAACTGATTAGGTTTTTCTTCTTTTGTTTGTTTCCAACCTAAATCTAAAAAATTATCAAGTTGAGTTTCGTTTATTATAACTTCATTCCCATCTTTGTATAATTTATAAGTCCTTTTATTAGTTTTCTTCTTCTTCGTCAATATCTTCGTCATCATTATCTTCATCAAAATCATCTTGTGAATCATCTTCCCATTTTTCATCTTCAACATCATCTCTTAAATCAGCAAGTAAATCTTTGACTTCTTCGCACATCATTGATTCTTTATCATGTAATTTTTCAATGCTATCTATTTTCTTTTCTATTTTATCTATAATTTTATCTTTAGTTGCCATAGTTTCTCCTTTTTTATGGTGTTCCTGATTGATACTCATACATACATCTAACAACCATTCTTATTCCACCAATAGGGAACAATGTACCCTCGTCAGTTTCTACTTGTATGACTTCTGTATCAAGTGCGTTACTATTTCTTGTAATATCAGATTCTAATGCAGTTTCAATAGCTGTAATTAACTCATTTCTTTTAGTATCAATATTAGCTTCTGCACCTTTAACAAATCCTAATATTACAAAATCTATTGTTCCATGTCTAGTTTTAGCACCACTTCCTAATTCAGAATCATCTCTATTTTCTTCTGAAGTTTGTACTATTACTGCTGGGTATTGTTTATCTGATAATTCGTCTAATTGAAAAGGTTGTCTTGTAGCTTTAATTATATCAGGACTAGATATAGCTGATATAACAGATAATAAATTAGATGCTATATTTTCTCTTACACTCATATTCTAAACTTTCTTAATTCTTTTTCTACAAATCTGTTGAACTGCTTACTTATAATCTTTTCTGTTCTATTGTTAAAGCCAAAAAATTTTCTATTTTTATCTCCCATCATAACTTGATTAAAAAATGCTTTATCTCTTTCATCTGCTCTTGCAAAAGCTAAACTAACTTTATGTCTTCCTGTTTTTTTTACCATTGATGGAGTTAAAGCACCAACCATTCCACCATCATAGTGTAAATCTACTTTTGTTGATCTTTTTTCTTTTCTTAATCTTTTTAAGTAACCCTCTGAATATGGTGCAAAAGGATTATCGTTAAAATCAATACCTTTTTTTGTTTTTTCCCTAATAATTGCAACTAATTGAAACCCAGCTTGTTTAACACCTTTATCAATAATTCTAGGTAGTACAGATTGAAACTTTTTAAATTTTTTAGATACTTGTTTTGAGTTAGATTTAATCTTTAAATCGACAGCCATTATCTAGTCAATCTTCTAAATCCATGTAAAGGCTCTCGTTCATTAACCTGTATAGTGCCATCTGCTGTTGCATCATATTCAACACCATCTTCTAAAATTGCTCTCCATTCTTTATTATACTCTGACATATAATACTCAGCCATTCTTTCAAATTTGTCTTTATCTGTTTCAGGTCTAAATTTTGTTAAGTTTGGTAAAAAAAATCTTCCTAAAAATAAATAAGCACCAGCCCTTTTAAACTGATCTAAATTAACTTTTGTATTATCCATCTCAGCAGTATTTAAAACTGTAATATCAGTAAATACATTCTGTTTATATACTGACCACCATTCAGTTCTTAATTGTCTTAAAATATCATTTGTTGTTTGTTGTATAAAAAAAGTGACCTCTGATGATGTAGAAGAAAAACCAAAATCATAAACATCTGCTTGATAGTTTGATACATCTCCAGCATTAATTACATTTGCACCTGTGTAATTTGCCATATTAACCTACCAAACTAATAATAATTACAATAGCAATAATAACACCAGCAGTTACTTTTGGATTATCTTGTGCCATCTTCCAATATCTTTTTAATTCTTTCATTTCTTTTTCCTCGTTTTTTTTTTTGGTTTTAATTGAACAACTTTGTCAACTACATCTTTTAAAGTTGCTTTTTTAATTTCTTTTTTAACATTATCAAGAGGAGTAAAACCTCTTTTAATAAAATGATTTATATTAGCTTCGTATTGTTCTTTTGTTCTTGTAATGGTTTTTTTTCCATTTGTTAATTTTATATTCATAATATCTCCTTATATCCTATGGCGAGTTTCCTCGCCATAGAAAAGTAGTTATTAGTTGATTACTGATTCTCCAAGTATTTCTACTCCATAAGAGTCATGTAATTCGCCAACACCATAAACTGCTGTCGCAACAATTTCATCTGCTCTTAAAGAAGCATCTCTTTGAGTTTCAATTTTTAGGTCTTGCATCATAGCTAGTCCTAATGCGTCTTGATGGAACATACCACCTTTACAGTTATCTGTATCAGTTGTGCCATCTACATTTGATGTTTCAAAGATTCTTGCACCAGCAATATTTCCGATATATCCTGTTCTTAATGCTTCGTTAGTCAAGTCATTAGGATTTGGATTTACGAAAGTATTAGTCAATGCTTTTTTAACATTGTAAGCTACTTTTGGGTTAAGAACACAAGAATAACCTGCTGGTACTGCCGCTTGTCTTAAAGTTGCTGATGATTTAAAAAGTGTATCAACAGTTACTTCTGCTCCAGTACTACCGACAGATGTTGAAAATCCATCAAATAATGCAGTTAAATCTGTGTCTATTTTTTTTGCAATCGCTTCTCCAAACAATCTACCAATATCAGCCGCTACATTTCTTGGTGCTGAGTTTCTTGCTAAATCAGTTAGAGTTGTCATTATTCCATTCTCAGAACAAGTTATTGTTACTGAACTTGGATTAATTGCTGTGTTAGATAAATCAGATGCTTCCGATACCGCCGCCGCACTTACTGCCGCATAGATTGGAACTTCAACTGACTTTCCACCACCTGTTACTGCATAGTTTTTTACAAGTGGTCTCATAGTAGAAACTTCACTTGCTACGAACAATGCTTCTGCAACAATCTCAGTATATAATTCCGAGAGTGTTGACGATGTGCTTTCGTTTGCCATTTTATTTGTCCTTTATTATTTATTTGTTAAGTTTATTTGAGTAGGTTTTGAATCTCGTTCTTTGCGATACTCTGCATATTTAGCACGATCTTCTGGCTTACTCATATCTAAATCCTGAATATTGAAAGGTTTTACAGTTTTACCACCGATGCTTTGCTGACTCCCTGATCCAGCCAATGACCCTTGCGAGAAATGTGGGTTTGCATCTAAGAACTCTTTAACTTTTTCTTCAATCGTTAAAAGTTCGCCTTTAGAGTTATATCTGATGTTTTTATTATTATCAAGTATTTCAACTCTATTATCGTCAGTTAATCTAACTTCGTCTTTTAACAAAGAAACAACTTGACTTGGCGATATAGCTTTATTTCTTGAAGCAACAGAAAGTATTTGATTATCAATTCTTTCTTTTTGTATTGCTTGTTTATATTTTGTAATCTCAGTATCTTTTTCAGCTATTCGTTCTTTCATAAGCTTTTCAAGTTCAGATTTTGATTTAGCTTCTTCTACTTGTTTAGCTTTCAAAATTTCTTCTTCTTGTTTTTTTACTTCGTCTAACTGTCTTTGATGTTTTGATTTTTCAGCTTCTAATCTTTGTTTGACTATTCTATCTACATCTTCTTGATTAAAAGTAGTGCTTGGTTTTACTTCGTCAGTTTTAGTTTCTTTAACTTCAGCTTCCTGAACATCATTTTTCGGTTGATTAACCTGTTTGTCATCTGACATTGTTTCTCCTATTTGTTTATATTATAAGTTGACCTTTACTATTATACCAATCAGGATTGACATAACTAAACTGATGTCTGCAATTATACCCACCTCTAACTACAAGTGGGTTGCCTGATTTCTTACCTGACCAAGACCTACTTTGCCATAAGTCCTTGACCTCGTTGATGGTAAAAAGTCCACCTTTTCTCTTGTTATATACACCATTTACTAAATTTCTGCAAAGTTCTCTAGTTGTTGGTATTACATCTCCATAGTATTTAACAAAAGTTAGCCCAGCATCCCTTGATTTATTGAAGTTTAAGGTTGCATCAAAATCTCGTAAAGAATCATTTAATATCTGACTAGCATATCTTTTCATGTTTTCTCCAGCCCTATCTCTTGCAAATTTAGTCTGTAATGTTTGTATTGATCTATCTACTTGTGCTTTTTTAGACTTTTTATATTTGTTTTTATTAATGTAATCTATAAGCTTTTGTGCTTCTGCATCATCTGAACTTGCATAAATACCATTAATTGTTTGTCTAAGTTCTTTTTCTAATTCTGTAAAATCGTTTCCTACTAATACATTCTGATATGTAACTTCTGACAATTTTCTTGTAAATGTATTTGATACATCTTTAAACTGTGTAAAGTATTGTTGTTTTAGATTCTTAACTAAAGCTAAATCTCCTTTTGTAAGTTCTACAAATTCTTTTGGAATACGACCAGATGGTAATGTTGATTCTAATGTTTTAAATGCTTTCTCAACTCTTTTAGCTTGTTTAGTAAAACCCTCTCTAACAACTGTATCTGACCAAGCTAGATATTCTCTATCAATTATTGCTTTTATCTTTGGTCTGATTGCTATTGCACTTTGAAGTTCTATAAGTCTGCCATCAGTAGTTCTTCTTAAATCTTTATTAGCAAGTGCTACTATTTCTCTTTCTATTTTATCTAAGGCTTTTACAAGTGATCTATAATAATTAGCTTCTGCTATCTCTATTTGTTTAATTCTGTATTCTGTTGATTTTTGTACTATATCAGCCATTTGTTCTATATCTGTTCTATATATCTGTCCAAAAGTTTCTGTACGATTAGACAGGTATTGTTTCTCACATATAGTACATTTTTCTTATGAAAACAACTAAAGGAGCAAATATGAAGATAACAAAAAAAGAAATGGAAAAGTGCATAGAAATATTTGATAAGCACTTTCCATCAGAAAAAAATAAACCATTTAAAGAAAAAGAATCAGTTGTCCAATGGTTTATTGATTTAAATGAGTTTGCAAATGAAAGAAATGTTAAATTAGATGTAGAACATTTTAGAAGTTTGCAAAAGGTAATCAAAGAACAAGATGAAAAGGAGAGAAACAATGAAAACATATAGAGTAGAAATAGAAGCATTAGCTTATGTTGATGTTAAAGCAAACTCTGAAAAAGAAGCTAAAGAAATGACACCAAAATACTTTTCAGAAAATAGAAAAGATGCAGATGGTATGGTTTTTTATGAGGAGTGTGATTGGAAAAAAGCTACTGTTATTGAACAGTAATAAATAATAAATTTAATAAAAGGCGATCTTTATGGTCGCCTTTTTTATATCTGCTCTTGCTCTACTTCTTGATCTTCTTGTTCAGTTTCGTCTTGTGTAAATTGACCAACTTCTGAAGCTGAGTCTATTTCATCAAATATCTCGTTAAGTTTTTCGTTGTTATCTACTACTGCTCTTGCAATCTCTTTATCTACTTCTTTCATAAATGTAGGAGAACCAATACTTAATGACTTTGCTTGTTGATAGTAAATTAAATCAGTAGCATAATCTCTTATGTTAAATGAATCTGGGTAATTTATTTCTCCATCAAATGTAGCATTTTGAAATAGTGCGTATAATCTAAATAATTGTTCCTCTGCTATTTGTAAATTATCAGCTTTTTCTGATAGTCTTGCATTAAGTAATTCAAATTCTGTTTGTAAAGCTATTCCTGAAGATACTGCTTGTTTTGTTGTTCTTACTGCTCCTGTGTGTGCAATTCTATTTATAGCAGTTACTTTGTTGTTAATTGATTCCATAATAGCTTGTAAGTTTTGCCCTGATGGTTGAAGTAAATAAGGTTTTAAATTTGGCTCTAATTCTTCAGGCATTTCTATTACTGCACCAGCACCAGCAGAGGCATTAACCGATGGAGTCTTAACTAACGATGGATGGTTTGTTAATCTTATAAGTTGTTCAACTTCTGACAACTCATTATAGATAGCTTTCTGCAAGTCCGATATATCCACGAGGTCTGATTGACCAATTCCCTTTTTATGCGATTTGGAATTGTATAAAATAACTGCTGGTATTTTGCCAATCAGATTATCGGCAGTATCTATTACAACAGGCTCGTCTCTGTCTGATTTTGCATAGACAGTTTCAATTCTGTCAAGATACCATATTCTAAAATAAGTTCCGCCTTTTTTATCTACTTCTTCTCTTACTTTAAGATAATCTAAAATATATTTACCATTTATTTCTCTTTTAAAATTCCAATCTAAAACATTTTCTGGTGTTACAATTGATAAGTATGGTCTAATATCTTGCTCTAGTTCTTCTGCTCTTGTGTTAGTTGTTATGTTTGGTTTATCTAATATTAAAAAACAATGTCCATAAATTGAAGAATAATTTTGAGCTTGTTTCATAACTGCGTCAAAACTATTTCCATCTAAATCTGCATCTTTTATAAATGATTCTAAACTAGCTTCGTCAGCCATAGCACCAAAATCTCTTGATGCTTTTACTCTAAATAAAAAAGATGAATAGATTTGAATAATGTTTTTACAATGATTGTCGCAAGGAGTATTACCTAATCTTTGATTGTACTCGTTGTCTAATTCTAAATTATATCTATTTAAAAATTGACCAAGTGTATAATCATATCCACCATTATATGATCTTATGTAATATTCCCAAAGATTAACATTTTCTTTGTAGTCTTTGTGAGTTTCAAATGCTTCGTCTCGTGAATATGCCATAGTCTATTTCATTGTCCATCTAGTTGGTCTTGAACTTGGCATTTGAACTACTAAAGGTTTTATATAATCAATCATGTAGCCTAAAGCATCGTTCATATGGTCAAATCCATCTTCTTTATTCGGAATATTTGTATCTTCCTTGTATGTTTGTCTTTGTAATCCTTTTATCAATGTTTTGCAAGATTTGGAAACAAAAATATATCTATTTCCATTAGTATCTTTAAGTTTAGAATTAACTGCATTGATTCTATCTCTTACTGCTGGGTGTCTGTTTTTTACTTTAACTTGAAAATTAGCATTTTGTAAAATAGATAAATCTGTTCTTCCACCAGCAGATGTCTTTCTTTGCTTACAAGCTGGGTCAGGAAATATTGTTATTGGTATTTTAAAACCATATCTATCTCTTATTTCTTCGCACAATTCGTCAGTATTAGAGCCATAAATAACTATCTCATCTACAATATAAATTTTATCTTTTTCTATTTGACCAACACAGGCACTCATTGGATTCGTATTAAAATCAACACCAATAAAAAAAGGTTTATTATAATCAATAGGTTTATTAATTACTGAATCTATTGGATGAAAGTTATAGTAAATAGCACCAGCATAATTTTCAAATGTACCCTCAAACTCTTGTCTAAATGTTCTTTGATCTAAGTCTTGTTTTGCTTGTTCTATTTCTTTTTTTGTAACCATACCACCATCTAATGTAGTAAATTGAAAACTATCCCACTCAGGGTCGGTCTTGCCTTTAACAAACATTTCGTAAGACCAATTTCCATAACCTTTTGGCGACCCACACATTAAAACTGCCCCGAGTGTATCACTAACAGAAGCCCTCAAAACTTCAAACCATGTTCTTTTATTTATGTCGCTAAATTCATCTAATATAAGAAAGTTTAAACCTGTACCTCTAAGTGTATCAGGTAAATCAGCAGACTTTAATGATATTGTACTATTTGTTTTTCTTATAGTTATTGTAAGTGTTGTTTCGTTAATATCTTCTATCCAATTAAACTGATTAAGAACTTCTTTTAAACTAGACCAACAAATATCTTTTGCCATCTTTAATGTTGGTGCTACATACCATATCTTTTGATTAGGCTTTGATGCGTATTTCATCATCTCAGTTATAGCTAGATATGTCTTACCAAATCTTCTACCTGATATAAGAACTCTAAATCTTTTATTAGATTGACTTACTTTATGTTGACTTTTTGTTAGAGATATTTTCACTACAACCAAATTTTATATAGATATTATATTTATTAACTTCTTCCCTGCCTATTTCAATTATTTTATCATAAGATTTTGTATAACCATCAAGCATACAAGTATAACCATCTTTATAGGTCTGATTAAGTGTAAAAGGTGGCATACATTGAGTTTTACCTTCCACAAACGCACACATGATTATCGTCAGAACATACTCCATCTACTTTTTCCTTTTGTATTTTCGGTGCGTTTGAACTCTCCAAGTCCAATGGAATATTGCCCTTGTTATCTTTTCTATTTTTTTTAACACCCAATCTATCATTATTAAATCTTACTTCGTTTTCGTATGTCCTATCTTCGTCAATCATATTATTCTAAAATTAAAGATGTTATCTTCTTCTCTCCCATATAAATTTCTATATTAGCTTTTGATTTAATACATTGATAAGTAACTCTATCTTTGGAAGATTTATCTCTCATAGCATATCTCTTAGCTTTCAAACATTGACTTAAACTTTCTTGTATTCTGTGTTCTTTTATTTCGTTATCAACAATTAATAAAAGAGCAAAAACCACTTCAACCATTAATGACTCCCATTCCTTAATTTTTCTATTTGTTTGTTTATACCATCTACTTGTTCTTTTAAATGATCTATATTAACTTTATTATATCTACTAGCTTCTATTTCTTTTTCAATAGATTCTATTTGTGATGCTAAATGTTCTATTAACATAAACATCTCTAAATTCTTTGGCTCTTGTTCAGCTTTTTTTAAGAGATCAGCTTGAAATAAAGTATCTGCTGTTTCTAATGCTCCAATCCTACCTGTAAGATTGGCATAGCCGAATACTGCTCCACTAACGACTAGAATTATCCCAATTAAATTGGCGAGAGGAAGCTGTAACTTAGACTCAGAGCTAACTTTAATTGTGTCATTATCTTTCTTCATAATTTAAAACCTTTTTTCCATGATTGAATAGCCCAATAAGCAGGTGATAAATTCTTTTGTCCTTTTACTTTAGCAAGTATAGGTCTAAATCTAGCAAAGAAACTTCTCTGTCTAGCTGGTATATTCTTCTTTATACTCATAGTCTTAGAGCCAAAATTAACTTTTTTAACTCTACCTGATGATCTGTCTCTTACAAATACTTTAAATTTTTTAACATCTCCACGAGAGGGTTTGTTTAATTTAACAGTTCTACCTTTATATTTTGCCATAAGAAACTAAATAACACATATCATTCACAAATAAAACCTTGAATAGTGCCTCTACCATCATTTAAATAATAACCATTCTTCATAGCATCATCAAACTCTTTATAAGTGGCTATTGCTTCTCTATGATCGTCTGCGTACATTAGACATTCGTGTACTTGCATCGGTCTTGATAGTTCGTATTTTTCTTTTAACAAAGTTCCATCGAATAACAGTATCAGTATTATAAGTGTTTTGCACATCAGCCCAATCCTTTACTTTTTTATACCAAAGAATCTTATATTTATCATTTTTAGTTTTATTATAAAGATTTGCTAAAATATTTATCTCTTGAAGTGTCGTTTTCGCCATTTATTACAAACATAAGTATCTTTGACTCCTCTGGTACGATAGAGTCCGCAAAATGCGTTTCTATTAGAATAGAGTCCGCAGTTACCACAGCTACCTCTACCAGATGATGGTCTAAAATCCTGTGGCATTTGATAAGGTATAAACTCTCCATTGGAATAAAAGTTAGATCGCTTCATATAGTAAATAACATATAAATTGATAGTAAAACAATAAACCCTAAACCGCTAAAAATAATTATAAATATATTATCCACGACCTTGACCTCTGTAAAATGGTTTTTTACCAAGTTGTCGTCTGCGATTTTTATTCATTGATGAAGTTTTAGGTCGTCTACCAATGCTTGTTCCATTAAACTTTTTTTCATAGACAATTACTTGTCCATAAACATTACCTTTTTTCTTTGCCATTCAAATCTTTAACTTCTTCTGCTTGTGCTTCTATGATTAATGGTAAAGGCTCGGTAACATTAGTTTGTTGTACTTTATCGGACATTCCTAAGTAGTTTTTACTTAAAAATATTTGCATATTAGTATTGTCTTTTTTAACTGCTTTATCCCACATCTTTTTTCTTAAACTAGCTTTACCTTTTTCTTTGTATTGGTCGATAATTTCGGCATAATTTCTTTTTAAAGTTCTAGCAGATACATTTAAAACACTTGCTATCTCATAATCAGGGCAACCAATAGATGCTAAATTTTTTAATATTTCTATATCTACAATTATTTTAGGTCTTCCAGCACCTTTTCTATTTTTTGTCATATTTGCCTTAATTTTGTCCATTTTCTAACTCCGCTTTTTTGCCTGTAAAGTTCTCCCACCTTTTAACTATTACATCACAATATTTAGGGTCTAGTTCTATACCATAACACAATCTATTGAGTTTTTCACAAGCTATAAGTGTACTTCCTGACCCTAAAAAAGAATCAAGTATTATATCCTCTTGTTTAGAACTATTCTTAACTAAATATTCCATTAAACTAACAGGTTTCATTGTAGGATGCAATTTTGATTGAGTTGGTCTATCGTGTTTTATAATAGTTGTTTGTTTTCTATCTGAATACCAACTATGAGAACTTCCCTCTTTCCAACCATACAAACAAGGTTCGTGTTGCCATTGATAATCTTGTCTTCCCATGACCATACTATTTTTAGACCATATAAGGGTTTGTCTTAACTTCCATTTAGCTTCTATACAAGCTAGTCTAAAATTTAAACCCTCACTATCACTGTGCCAAATATAAAACGATCCTCCCATTTTTAATACAGTATCAGCCGATCTAAATGCTTGAGATAAAAATTCTATAAATTCATCATCAGTTTGTTTATCGTTTTGAATAGTAAGTTTATCTTTAGTTTTACCTTCATAAGCAACATTATAAGGTGGATCAGTTAAATATAAATCAACTTTTGTTTCTCCACATAACTTTTCATAACTTTCTTGTTTTGTACTGTCTCCACACATAACTCTATGATTACCAAGTTTCCAAATATCTCCTAGTTTAGATATAGGTTCTTCAGGTGTTTCAGGCACTTCATCTTCATCAGTTAAACCTTGTTTTTCCTCAAATAATATATTGTTTAACTGTTCATCATTAAAACCTAATAAATCTAATTTAAAATCTTTAGCTATAGGCACCTGTTTGAGTCCTAATTTTTTACTAGCCCTAAATCGAGTATGTCCAGCAACAATAACCATATCTTTATCAACCACTATTGGTTGTCTAAAACCATATTCTTTTAATGACATAGCCACTTTTTCAATAGCTTGTTCTGATAGTTTTCTAGGATTGTTTTCGTATGGTTTAATATTAGATATTTCAGCAAGTTTGATTTGCATATATTATATTAATATCTTTTTTAACTCTTTTATGCAACCAATAGGAAAAACATTACGATCACTAAAACTTTCTTCATTCTCATCATAACTAGCAAATGTTTTTAAATGTTTTTTATCTTTAGAATAAACATAACCTGTTGTTGTCATTAAAGCTGGTTTCATATTATCAAATTCTTTAGAACTTGCGTGTCCTGAGTCTCCCAAAATGTCAAACCACTTAATCTCATAAAAATAAAACTTTTTTTTGTTTATTGAAATGTGTCTAAATTTTGACTTTTTTTTAACCATTAATGTTTTTTTTTATCTATTGATTCTAATACTGCTCTATAATATTCAAGTTGGGTTTTAAGCATTTTATTTTCAATAGAGAGTTTTATCAATCTTTTTCTGACATACTTAAATATTCGGAGTAATCCAATCATTTATCTTCTTTTATCGGCTCATCTTTCCATTTATGTTTTAACCACTTTTTATTGTCTTTCAATAAGATGTAATATTCTCCATATTCTCCAACTTTCTTATACCCATTATCCACAACCTTGTCTTTGCTAATCCCTATATTAGTATGTTTATTAGTATTGTTATTTAGTCCTTGTTGCGATAGGTGGTCTGTAGGTGGTTGTTCGTTATCCACATACTGAAATTTGTCGTAATTTACAACACTTATAATCGTTACTTTTCGGCTAGGGTGGTTGTTGGTGGGCTGTAGGTGGTGGTTTCTAGTGGTTATCATCTTCCTACGCACAAGCCTTAGTATGAAAGTTCGCATTTCACTATATGTCATTTTAAATCTTTTAGCATTTACTCTTAAAGGCATAATTAACTCTCCTCTACGAACAAATACTGTATTATCTAAAAATCTTAAATTCTTATCCTGATGACTTGCAGAACTTATCATATATATCCAACAACTCGCTTGCAGTAGGTTTTTAAACACAGGATGTTGCCAGATATTACGATAACAAATAAAATACCCTGATTTTCTACTCATTCTCTCTCCTTTAAAATATACTCGTTATTGTTCTCCATTCTTCTAACCTCTCTCTTAGTTTTTTTTCTAATTGTTCTTCAGTACCATACTTTTCTTCAAAAGCTTTCTTGCCTAAATGAACTGATATTTTGCCTGTCCTATGGTGTGAAGCACATAAAGGCAAAATGTTAAAATGTGAGGGTCTCAGGCCTATTCCTGTATGCTTTCTGATGTGATGTATCTCTGCTGGTCTAACTAAACCATCTTGTTCACAAGCTACACAACCATAATCAGCTACCTGACTCATATACTTTTTTTCTTCTACTGTTGGTCTTTTCTTTGCCATACTATCGCAGTTTTACCATAAGGTGTTTCTCGTCTAATTCCACTATCTTCTATAAGTCCTAACAACTGCAACTCTCGGCATCTAGCACATACACTAGATAATGGCATTTCTAACTCATCAGCTATTTGATAATTAGTTGAAGCTTCTGTTTTAATATATTCATAAACTTGTTCTCTTTTTGTCAATTTATCTTTTTTATTATTAAAAGCAGATTTACTTGTGTCTGTATAATTATAAGCTTGGTAATCTATTTCTAATTGTTTCATAACAATATTGCTCCTATAATAAAACCAAGTATGAAGCCGACTATATATTCTCGATTATATAGCGACCACACACTTAGTTTTGATTTTAGTTTATTAAAATGGTGGTAAATCATCATCAAAAGATTCATCAGGTTTTGCCACTTGCTGTTGCACCTGTGGAATTGTTTGTGCGATTGGTTTCATACCATCCACATTAGGTTGAGGTTTATAAGGTTTAATCATAATAAAACTCAAAACCATTTGTGTATCTCCTTGATCATATTTATTTGGAGTCTCAATAGTTTGAGTTTTAGCCATCCATTTACCTGTATAACCTTGTTTAACAAAGTTTTGTACTCCCTCTGTTAAATACCATTCATTTATTTGTGATAGCTTATATTTTTTCTTTGTTAAGCTACAAGTAAATAAACTTTTGGCATCAGCTTTGTATTCGAACTTAGGGCTGACTTTACCTGTTGGTCGCAAATACAATGTTAATGCACAAAAAGGTGTTTTTTGTTGTTGTTGATATGACATTAGTTGCTCCTCTGTTTATTATATTCCAAGTTTCTTTGCTTAAAATCTTCTTCTAAGCTATTAAGATATTTACAAGCTTTGAAACCTTTTAGATACTTAGGCTTAATTTGAAATATCCTCATCTCTACATCCTTAACAGGCTCTTTTGGAATATTAATAACTGCTAAGAACTCTACTTTTAAATTGGTAGAATCTTCGACCAATTTTTTATAAGTATGAATTTGGATTGGCATATCAGGGTAAAAATCCTTAGATGTTTTAAAATCTAATATTCCAATTTTTTTTCTATACTCAACAAGTGTGTCTAATGTTCCACAAGAATCTAATTCCTTAGAATAATATGTTTTTTCTGTGGCTAACACCTTAATTTTTTTGCTATCCCAAAACTTTTTGAACTTGTCAAACATAGTTCTCAAAGGCTCAGATGTTGGTCTAATAACCTCTTTACCATTAATATAATCTTCACATAAAGAGTGCATATTAGTTCCAATGTGCATAGCACTTTCTTTTATTTGTTTTACCCTGTATCTAAGTTCATCTTCAAATTGCTGAATCTCATCCACAGGTTTTTTATTATGTTTCATAAGCTGTTTCAAAGCTTCATAAACACAATTCTCACTCCAATACATCAATGCTGATTTTCCAAATCTTTCGCCAATGATTGTAGTGACTCCTTTCTTCTTCAATCCATTAACAGTATATCTTGCTCCTCTACCTTTAGGATTGAACTCTATTTGGTTGCCATGTTTATCTTTACTTTTGATTATCATGTCCATTCCCTCTCTTTGTTAAAAATTTATAACCATTCTCAGTAATTGGCTGAACAAAGTAATTTCTATCACACTTTAGAAATTCAGCTAATTTCAACTCATTCATAATACTTACAGCATTTACACCTTTCTCGTATTTTTGGATTTGTTGAAATGTGACAGAAATTGCTTTCGCAACTCTTGTCTGAGTATAGCCACGCATTAGTCTCATCTTCTTTAATTGCAATCCATAAATCTTTCTCAGAACTTTGTCATTTTGTTCTGCTGATACACCAAACATATTTAAGTTCGGTGGAATCAAGTGACTTATTTCAGCAATCTTGTCTTGGTTTTTTATCATCATAAAAAGCCCATTCCTTTCTCTCTTTCTCTGTCAAAAGTTTCCATTGACCTTGCCAACAAGTCCGACAGAGTAATGACTCGTTGAAAAGGGTACTCCCACTAAACCATGCTAATTTATCTGCTTTTTCAGTAAAGCACTTAGCACAGATGAAAGCTAGTTTTTTTATTTGTGTTGATGGTTTAGGCATAATTGTATTTTTTGTTAATTTTATTTAACCAATTAAAATAAAACAAAATTCTTTCACTTTCTTTTTTCATTGGTTCATTATAAACATCTTGATACCTATCTATTTCTTCACTTTTTTCACAAACTTTGTGCCATAAATATAAGTATTGATAATGTTTAGTTTTAAGTTTTTGTTTAATTAAGCACATTATGGTTTCTCCCCTCTAAACATCTTCTATAAATATCTGTATATTGAGTCTCAGCTTTTGGAGACAATATCCAAAAATTTATATTACTAAAAAATGTCGTATTGTTTTTTGCAAGTTTTTCACACAAAATTTTATCATTTGAAATCTCACTTGCATTTGATGTTTCAAATTTAGATTTACCTTTTGTGTCAATTATTGGTTCAAATTTCGCACACGCATTTAAAAAAGTCAAAACGATTGCGATTAAAAGTATCTTTTTCATAACCCTAATTATCCTCTCTCTTTATAAAGTCGCTGGATGATATTTTATTTGATGTATCTTCCAAGCAACTTGTTTTCTTTGAAGCCTTATCTTCTTTAGCTTTTCCAACAAGTCTTGTTCTCTCACTATTTGCTTGTCGTACTTTGCCTGAAGCTTCACTATTTGCTTTTGCATCTAGTTTCTCCTTTACAAAGTTTTCCACCTCTATCACAGGTGTTTTGGGATGAAATATAACCCCAAAATCTTTATACACTTCTTCTAGCAAATTAAATGACTTATTTCTAGTGTTAATTGATAATATTAATTTAGGCATTTGCTGTCTCCTCTATTGCTCTTTGTCCTCTTTTTCCTACTCCACCATCAACACCTATTGCATCAACTGTTCTATGATGCCAACCAAAAGGTATTAAATAATTTTTAGGAAAAACAAAAAGATGATATTGATTTGCAGTATCTACTAACCTTTTTTCATTTGGATATATTTCAACTGCTTCATAATCTTTACCAACAAGTTCATTTTTTATTTGTTGCATATGTCTCCAATCGTGAATAGATTTTTTGTCTAATCTTTTGATTGAAAGATATGTCATAGTACCTTTCCATGACTTTTCATGTACTTGCCAATCTGCTTGTTTATTTCTAAACACCATTACAGAATAAAGATTATTTTGGTAAGTATCACAATCATACATCTCATGATAATATTGTTTAGATTGTTCATGTGTAAGTTCTTGACCTGTCATCTGTTTAAAAAGATTTTTACAATGCTCAAACCTTTCTTTAATAGGTAGATCAAAAATTTCATGTGTAGTTTTAAAAAACTTTTCCATTAGTTGTCTCCTTTTAGGTTGTTGTCTTTAACTACTATCTGACCTGTATCTCTGTCTTTAGGGTAGAAGCCCTCTTGATTAATACTGTTTTGACATCTAACTAATCTCTCAAACAATACTTCATCAAAGTTTTCCCAAGTAAAGTAATTTGTAGGCAATAGTTCTCTATCTATATTTAGTTCAATAGGTTTTGCACCCATTCCAGCTACTATTACTCCAAACTTTCTTTTGGGATTATTCAAATCTGTAACTTGATATTTTACTGTTACAAAATATTCTTTTGAATAATATTTGTTAGGTCTTTTATCTCCTATGCTTGTGACCTTAATTAAATAATTACCTGATTTAAGTTCAGATAATTTTTCATTTATATTATACATTTGCTCTCTCCTTTTAAGTTATTTATTTTTTTCATATTCTGTAAGTATAGTTATATTGACGCGAATTTCAACCTTTAAAATAATGGCTTAAAACCTAGCTTATTTAAGATTAGATACAAGTTATAGTAGAATATTTTAACATTTTGAGATTAAAAGCAAATCAGATAGAAATGATTCGTTATGATTTTTAAAAGTTTTATGATAGAGAGAATTTAATGCGTAAGCAGTTAAAGTATATTTTTTTCATAACGAATACTTTTAGGTTAAAAAGAAGTGTTAGGCAGTTTTTCTCTCTCTACTGCCCAGCACCTTTAAAGGAGATAAAATGAAAAAAGATGATAGAGGAGATTTAGACCTTACCAAACAAATAGAAATTAAAGATAAAGAAATTAAAACTCTTAATGATGTTGTAGTTAATTTAAAAAATATTATTGATAGTAAAGAAGCTGAGATGACAGCTTTAGTAAATTCAAATGATAGTCATAGAGAATTAAATGGAGATTTAAGAAAAGAAATTGATGAATTAAAATCTGATAATAAAAAATTAGCAAAGCAAATACAAGATTTAGAAATAGAAGCTAAAGAAATGTTAGCTTACCCATGATTATATTTGGACACCCAATACATCGTAAATATACAAATTTAATTTATAAAATTGTTATAGTTATAATATCAATTATTGTTTTTATATTAATAGTTGGATGTTCTAAAATAGACTTTGACCCAACCACAGGTATTTTTAGATATGTTTTACAACAGGAGTTACAATGGAAACAATGAATTTAAATAGCAAAGAAGCTTATAAAAAAATGACAGAGGCAAGTAATCTATGGTCTGAGTGGGCAGAAAAATCAATTATACTTGATGAGGGAAGAAAAGCTATGTTCTCAAAACTTTTTCTCAAATACAAACTAGATACTAAAACAGTTGGAGAAGCTGAACATAAAGCAAGAACTGACCCTGAATATAAAGAAATAGTTAAAAGTTATGCTCATGCAGAAGCAAATTTAATTAAAGCAAAACTTATATATAATAATCTTGATAGATATTTGTCTGTTAGACAGACAGAAGTAAAAAGAGATTTAACTCTTGCTGGAAAACAAGAGGGATAAAATTCTTTAGGAATCTATAGCTCCCCTAAAGATAGACCCATAACCGAGAGGGTATGGGTCGCTTTAATGTTTTGTAATTTCTAATCCTGTAATATCTGTTGCTTCTGTAATTGGCTGAATCTTAAATTCATAATTAATAAGTTTAACATCAGGGTATTGACCCATATCTTTTATAAGAGATGTAAGCTTAGATTTTTGTGGGTATGTATCTATAAATCTTAAACAAACAAAATGACCATAAGGTTGATAATCAGATTCTAACTGAAACTCTACTTCTATAATTACTGCATCTATGTCCATCAGGACACATTACTTCTTTTTGTTCCTGTTTAAAACCTTATCTGTCATCTTAGTAGAAAATGTTGCTGTGAAGACGATGATTACGAGATACCATACGCTATCAGGGAGGTCGTTTATGATTCTTACCCACTCCTCAAAGTTATCTCTAGTGCTTTCAAACCAACCTGTACTTAACATTGATATAAGCCAGATCATTAATATTTCGTCTTTCCAACTTTTATCTTGGCTTTTAATTCTAGTTATATCTACATCTTTTGCGGCTTCTATTTCTGCGGCTCTTATTGTTTTAACTTTTTCAGCTTTATGCTTAAAATGTTCAGTTAGAATAAATTAAATAAGTGAATTTCATTCATTCCTAATATTCCTTATTTTTTATTTTTCAATAATTCTTTACCAAGTTCGGCATAATGAATAATTTTATTGTACTTATCCTCTAAGCTTTCTCCATTTTTACTTCTAACTGCATATTTCACAATATTACCATCTACAAAGTTAAGTTTATTGGCTAAAATAAATTTTAAAGGAGATATGGGTAATTTATAATGCTGACCCCCTATTTGTTTGTCAGTAGCCTTTAAAAGCCCTCTATGAGCCTTTATTGTACCATTTTTGTTCTGTTTTATACTATTTTTCCTATCCATTTACCCTTATTGTCTAAAATCATTGGATATAGCATAGGTTGTCCATTTATGATTGCTCCTGTACCTATTACAAATCTTAACCTAAAATTTTTCGAATATTCGAAAGCAAGACTCGATTGTTTCGTTAAGCATCCACATTGTAAAGACCAAACTAAAGAATCTGGGTTGCTAAAATATTGTATATTAAACTTTGAGTGAAAATGAAACTGACATACATTCTTTCCATACTGCATAGCCAATTTTAAGCCATCTGCTGACATTCCATGAGTAAAAAAACATTCTGTGCCATCGCTTAATTTAAGATTTAATTCATCAACCCATTTCCATTTATGATCTACTTCTAAAAATTCATTATATGATCTTAGATAAGCTTTTGGCATCCCATGTTTTAAAGCTTTTCTATAAATTAATGACGAATGATTTGAGTGTAAAATTAACATTTCAGGAAATATTTTTTTAAGTTTCCAAATGTATTGCTTACTTAATCTTAATTCATCTCCTGCACTAGGTAAATCTGGGTCTGAATCGTGGAATGATAATGCGTGTTTATCTAATTCGTCTCCACCATTAACAATAAGATCAGGTTTAATTTTTTTTTTTAATGCTTTAAGAAAATCAAATGCTTGTGGGTGATGATATGGAATGTGTAAATCTGAAATGCAAAGAATTGATTTATAACTCATACAATTAATGCTTGTACTTGTTTTTTTTATATTTGTAAAGTGCTAGACCCTAGCAGAGAGTAAAATCATAATTACATATCCCATAGCAGTAATTAATGAGCCTGTGCAAATTAATAAAATTTTTTCTAATCGTTTAACTTTATCTTCTATTGCGTGAATTTTATCATGCGTTAATTTTTGCATAATACGACAAAGTTTTTCGTGAGATTCTATTTTTTGTAATGCGTTTGGTTTAGCCATTATTTTTTTTTCTTTCTTCTTAAATCAAGATCGTGTTTTCTGCTACCTCGTAAAAAACTATTTACTCTACCCATTGACCAAGAAGCCATTGATGTACGAGGTCTTGACCCTGAACTTAAAAAAGCACCTTGTCCTCTGCGATATACTTTTTTTAATGTGCCTAATGTAATGTTTTTTCTACCTTTAGCTTTTGCTCTAAGTGTTGAAATAACTCTTGCAGATAGTGGTCGTCTCCTTACAGCCATTACTTTCTCCTCGCTTTAAACATTGAAGCTGGTATTCTTTGACCTTTTTTATAAGCTTCTGACATAGCTTTAATAAGACTTGCTCTAGCTGATCTTTTACCACCTTTAAGACCTGATAAATATTTTTTGGGAATTTTTGTTTTCTTATCTTTTGGTACTCTGCGTCTTTTCATTTTCCTACACTCCTCATAGCTTTAGTATGTGCAGAAGAAAAAGTAGCACCTTTTTTCATAGCATTTGCCATAGATCGCATATGCTTTAAACTATGATGTCTTGCGTGTGCTTTCATAGTCTTTTGTTGTCTTGGTTTAAGACCTTTAATAATTCCTGTTATAGATGCTACTTTAACCATTATTTTTTTTTCTTTTTAGCCATTTTACTTTTTTTAGGCTTGTTCTTTCTTTTTTTATCTTTTCCATGTCCATAGTGATAAGGCATAGTTTTCTCCTTTGTTAGTTTGCAAATTTACCGCCTGACCATTTAGCATCAGGTAATCCATTGGTATAAGACGACCCATCAAAAGTCAAAACTTGTTTTCTATTAGAACCCTCTTTGTATGATACATGAATCCAGCCTGAATTAGTTTCTCCTGTATAAAATTCGAGAATTAATTGATCGAAATCTACATTGTTTTGAATCCATAAAGCTACTTGTAAATTAGACACTCCTATCACTTCCATATCGACAGCCTCTCCAAGACAGTGCTGTGAAGTGGATTTGCTACCTATTGCTTCTGATAATTCAGGGCTTCTATATCCTGATGTAATTGTGACAGGCTTATCAAACTTTGCTCGTACAGGCTCTAATACTTCATAACAAAGATCACCTAAATTTTTAATCTCTCCACTACCAGCTTTATTTTTAATACCTTTTCTAGTAGCTGTTTGAGATTTTTCCATCTCCTCTAATGTGAAATGTTTAGATAATTGCATAGTTTATTCCATAGTTAAGCAAAATGATTTATAACATATTTTTTTATATATAAAAATTATTATTAGATAAACCTTTCATAAATTACTTTTTAACAGCTTTATAAAAAGCAGGAAGTCCTATAAAAGGACGCTTATCAAATTGATTTTCTTTGGCTATCTTAGAACCTTTTTTATTGTAATGTAAAAATACTTGACCACAATCTTTACCTGTAAATTCTTCTCGCCAATGTTCTAAATCACATCCAGAATACATTAACATATCTCCTGATTCTAAATTTACTTTAATACCAGCTTGACTTGTTTTACCTGTAGGGTCTAAATAAATTGGCCATAAATCTCCACCAAGATTTAATGTAGTTGATATTTCACAAGAATATCTATCTTTATGTCTAGCAAGTATATCTCCTTTTTTATATATTCTTGCATAAGAATAAGTCTCAGATAATTTTAATCCTATATGTTTTTCCATTACAGGTTTTACTTTTTGTAATAAAGTTTCCATAACTAAATCGCTATAATGGGAATAAGTATTAGGAACTTGAGGATCATTCCATATGCCATAATATTCAGTAAATGGAGATATATATTTTTTATCAAATAAAAATTGTGCTACTTTTCTTTTATTTAAAAAATAAGCAAAACAAAAGTCTGCTAACTCTTTACTTATAACTCCTTTTAAAACTTGGTATTTATTTTTTTTAAATGACATTTAATGCTCCTTATTATATTTTTTTATTGAAATGGGTGTCCTAAATTCCAAATAACTAAACTGTTTCTTTCTCCGCTTTTAACAGGGCATATTCTATGCCATACAAAAGAGGGAAATACTACTAAAGACCCTTTAGGTAATATTTCTTTACACTTTTTAACATTTCTTTTTTTATCAGGGTCTAAGTTTCTAAAATCAAATTCTAATTCTCCACCTTTATATTCTTTAGGATCAGATAATGTAACAGTTACAGATAATTTTCTAATTTTTCCATTAATAAGATCATCTTGTTGTGTTTGATAGGGTCTATTCCAACTATCACAATGCCAATCATAATACTGTCCTTTTTTATATTTTGTAAATTGACAAGATTCAGAATAATCCCAATTAAAATTCCAATCTGCATTTACATTGGCTTGATGAATATAAGGTTGAATTTCTTTATATATCCATCTATCATTCATCCAAACAATATCTGAATTCCTTTTCTTTTTTAAATCTTTAACTTGTTTTTGATTTAATTTTTTTGGATTTGCAAGACCTCCTGTAACTGCCATTTGATCTTGAATAGATTTGCCATAACGCATAATATCATCACAAATTCTGTGAGGAATTGCTGATTGAAAATACCAATAGTAATTTGTTAAATTCATACAGTTGTAAAATTAATTATACAGATACCCAAGTTAAGTCTGATGCATCCCAATAGAAATTATTAACAGGGTCTGAAAAATTAGTTGCATTCCATCTTTGATTACTTTCATCCCAACTAATGTTTTTTTCTGTAATATCAGTTGGATAAGTTACAGGTGCTTTCCAATCATCATTATCATCTAATGACCATGAAGCATATGGTTGTTGGTTTAAAAATTTATTTTTTAAAGAGTCATATACATAGCCTAATCCTGCATACTGCTTTCTAAAATTGTTATTATAAGAGGTTTGTTTCCAAATTCCACCACCAAAAAAATTTACACACCATGTTTCACCATCAACATGACAATCATTATTTTCTAATGTACCTCCATTAACTTCTATATCATTTCCAACTACGACTACTCTTTTAACTATTAAATGAGTATCAGATGTAAAACCTGTTGGGTCTGTTTTTGATTCTAATTCTGCAAAATGAGCCATAATATTATTACACCTTTTTTATATTTTACTTAATTTACTGTCAATGTACCAGATACAGTAAAAGTGGCTACTTTATAAGACCCTGCTGGGGCTGGTAAAGTTGCAACACTATTTGTACCCGGTGCAACTGCTAAAGTTGTTGTAGCTGGTACTCTAACAACTACAATTCCTGATCCACCATTTCCACCATCTCTA
>LULN01000057.1_pt1 | contig 30495 bp, 31 predicted proteins | sample 728131 | NCBI WGS metagenome assembly LULN01 (sample SAMN03860288, study PRJNA289734) | marine metagenome | biome: seawater column; feature: ocean; material: water; isolation source: Red Sea water column Station 149 - depth 100m | place: Saudi Arabia: Red Sea | collected 2011-10-15 | depth 100 m
CTCTTAAATGGTGTACACGTACCCAACGTGCTTCTCCACTGCTTACAGGGACATATGCAAGGAATAGAGCACCAACAGCACCATACCATGAGAACTCAATCTTGTACATGGTAACCTTGTCAAAGGCAAGATCCCAAATACTCGTATCTGTTACTAGTTCACCAGTATCTGGATTTAAAACATTAGTTCCTGGTGGATTTGTTGCTACAGAATCACTATAAAGTAAATTATCAGTAACATTATCTAATCTATCTCCACTAAATCTTGAACGTGGAATACGATATTCATATACATTCCAATAATCCTTAGCAACGTTTTGGTTTACCCATTTAGGATAGTAGTTATTAACAGCATCAATTTGACCTTTAAATGTAGGTAATTCAGTTGAATTAGTAGTATCTAATTTAGTATCAATATATCCTTCTTCCGTGTTATCTGCAGCTTTGTACAAATAAGGAAACATTCCAGTTCCTTGACTAGTTGCTTTTTGTTCATTTGTTTTTATATTTAAATAAGCTGCTTTACCACTGGCAACACTATCTCCAGTTATTGGTTGAATAAATGGAACAGGAGTAACCATATAATGAGAACTGATTCCAGTTATTGCATTTACTCCATTACTACCACTTCCAACTCTTAATAATTGTTTTTCTCCAGCAGGAATAGTAATACCATTGTAAGTACTAGAAGATGCACCTCTATCAAAAGTATTAAATGTTGCTGTAGTAATACCTGTTGCAGTATTAATACCAATTGCTCTTACTTTATAAATCTGTGTATCTGTAAGACCAGTAATAATTCCAACATTTGGACCTTTAGAGTATGAAACATGTTGATTTGTTGAAAGACCAACTACCCAACCATTTGGTTTTCCAGCTGCAGGTGTATGGTAAAATGTTGGAACCGTAGAAACACCAACATTTATTCTAAATGTGGTTGCAGATGGAACTTCAATAATATTATATTCTCTTCTATTATTTGGATAAATTTTAACTCTTGAATTATCTAAAGTTCCAGTACCATCTCTATTACTATAACTAAAACGACAAGTCATAGCAATACCAGCAAGTGTAATATACTTACCATCCGCAAATCCATGAGGACCATTAGTGGTAATTGTCATCAAACCATCCAATTCATTATAAACAGCATTACTAATACTTACAGCAATACCAGAGTTTACATCAAACTCAAATGTTGGATTAGTAGAACCTGCACTAACTTTACTTATTTCAGCTTTATGTTCTGGTTGTAATAGTGAAGGATCATATACACCAGCATGAGTCATTAATAAGTTATCTCTAACGATAACTGTTTGTCCAAAAGGAGTACTTTGTGGATATGCTGGAGGAGTTAACTCACTAACAGGTATTTCATTTAATCCTCCTTCCCCATAATTAGCATATCCCAAAGATTCAGAACCTCTTTTACCAGCAGGATCTGGTGGATTTGTTGAACCATAATCTTCAGTTTGATCTCCTGTTCCAGATCCAAAATCTAATGCATTTTTATATGCAATAGATTGTGTTCTTCTAACTACACAAAAATTATCTCCTTCTCCATTATTTCTTGTTTCCCAATAATATCCATCGTACTTATCAAATATACCATACTTACGAATGCATGGATTCTTTACACCTTGATTCGCTACAGGACTACCAGCTACTGGATCTGGTTGATGAACAGATCCACTGGTAGCACCACCACCAGCATCATTTATAATACTAGTTTTTACACCAAATGTAGCAGCAGAAACACGACCAGGCTGATATCTAAAGAATCTTTTTGATGTTAGTACAGAAGTCTTATCAGCAGGTGCCTCAATTAAAGCACCAGATTCTGCAGGAACATGAGATAATCCTTGATCTTGAATTCCAGGAACAGCACCATTACCAGAAGTAGGACTTGTATATCCAGGTTCAGTTGCTTCAAATGATGCAAATTGCTCTGGTTCTGAAGTCCATTCCGTTGGATTGACATCATAAGTATTAACGTCTGCAAATATACCAAGAGCAACTTCTGCTCTAGGTATACCTAAAAGTGACAAGGCAACTTCAGATTGAACCTTATTCTGCTCGGCAACAGGTATTGTTGCCTGATCATTTGCAATTACAACAGGAATGGATTTATCCGATTTCTGTTGACCAGGAGGGACTGGAGCAGTCCTACCGACGACGACAACCGCCGAACTATTATTTACATTAGTGTTATCAGGCATTTAAATGACTCCGACTCTTCCTTTTGCGATAATGAATTGATTCCTTATAGATATATATCCAGTTCGTGTTCCATCAGATGTACCAGTAATGGTTCCACTACCAGTTTGATTCCATGTATTATCAGCTGGTTTCAATCTAAGACTATGTATACCAGCAGTAACAGTCTTACCATCAACTACGAAGACTTGTGATGCCAAGTTAGGAGAAACGTTATGTGCTACGAGTTTGACAAATGCACCAGTAGAAATTCCACTGAATTGTGTAGAGTCATCAAGATGGACATAGTATGAAGTAACTCCAGTACCAACATCTACCCAATCACCAGTACCAATACCAACATAAGTTGTAAATCCTACTGGTTTTTCTCTATATTCCTCACCTTGAATCTTATAACCATAAGCACTTGTTAATCCAAGAACAGCAGTATCTACTGATTCAATTTCAAATTTAATATATCCATTTGCTTGTGAGAATGTTCCACCTGGATCAGGGAAATTCATAGTAATCTCCGTCATCAGAGGTCCAAGAGTTTCAGTAGTACCTCCACCAACATTTAGCATAGTACCAATACCACCACTAATAGTAACACCACTTAAGTCTTTTGCATCACCATCTTCAACATATAAGTATGTTGGACTCTCAAATCTAAAATCATTATCAATAGTAACATTAACAGAATTCCAATCACTATCATAGATATCTGGTGAAGGAATCCACTCATCAGCAGGTCCAAGAATAATGTTATTGCTAGTAGTGATCTTACCAGTAGAGTAGTATCGAAGACCAGTACCACAAGCACGAATAATATTACCACCAGTAGAAACTACAGATGTTGAGGAAACATCTAATGGTCCTGGATAGTTTTCAAATAAGCAATCATTAACTCTTAAACTTGTAGATTCAGATGCATCTAATGGTTGATATGCAGTTCTATCAGAATCACAACCATCAACAAATGTTGAGTTTTCTACTGAAAGTCTGTTAGTATTTCTTGCATATAATCCACCACCTGGCGAATTTCTAATTTCAACTCCTTTAACTAAACCACCTTTAATATTTTCTAAATCAACAAGATAATTTGTTCTATCTTGTTCTAATGCACTTGGGTTGTTATAGTTAATATTATTAGAAACATTTCCATCAATAGTAATATCTTGTAATGTTATATCACTACAAGGAGTACCTGCTTCTGGAGCATTTGCACCTAAAGTAGTTCCAATTCCAACAAAAATACCATCAGTATTTATTTCATTTTCTGGTGTATAATCCTTTCCATTATACAGACTACTTGCAAAATACTGCTGTTTAATGATACTATTCTTTCCATTACCTTTCAGGGTAAATGAATTTGGAATAATGATTTGCTCTGCTAGATATGTTCCACTTGGGAAATCAAGATAATTACCACCATCAGCAATACTCTTATCAATTGCTGCTTTTAATGCATATGTATTATCATGAACAACTTTAACAGCATTTGTAGTACCAAATCCAACATTATCATTTAATCCATATTGATTTGCAAGTGTAATATATCCTACTCCAACTTCAACTACACTATCAATTGCCCATCCTCTTCTAGAGGATACAGTACCAATAACAGGGAAGTGTATTTGGTCATCATCATATTCATTTTTAGTACCCCTAACACTCCATTCAGTCTGATCATATGTTCCATAATCTTTCCAAGTAGCAGAAGTACCATTTCCAAATACCTCATCTCCCAATATACCTACAAGTTGTGAACTAGTAAGAGCAGTAGAAGTTCCAGTATGTACTTGATCTTGACGGTAAATTAATAATCCATGATTAGCAGATGCTCTAGTTAATGATAAACTAAAATGACTAACATCATTAAAATTGTCAACTGATGTATGTGCTATTCCTGAAGGATTAATAATTGTTGCTGGACTCATATGCCCATGATTCTTATCAAATTCTGCAACCCAATAATTATAAAGTCTTGGTTCTGCTGCAGTTCCAACTTTTGTTATTGCTTGACCACTTGTAGGAGCACTAATTGTAGAAGCACCAGATGTTGAAATACCAAATACTTTTACATATTCACCTTCATAGAATCTAGCAGTTGATATTCCACTAATTTGTAATTTATTACTTACAGTAGTACCAATACCAATATACACTGTACCATCATTACTAATACTCAAACCTCTTAATTTATATGCATCTAATTCATGTGCGTCAACTAATTCATATCCACTTGAATCATCTTTAACTTTTAGAACTCTATTTCTCTTGAAAGTTACTTCTTCAGTTGCATCTGGTAAATCCTTTAATCGGAAATTCTCGTATGCATCAGCACGAATTGTACCACTAACATCTAACTCATGTGCAGGAGTTGCAGTTCTGATACCAACTTTAGTATTTTCCTTAACAATAAATGATGGGTCATTATCATTTCCAACTTGTAAAGATGGACTAACTGTTGGGTTGCCCTTAAGAAGTAATTTAATTGCTTCAATACCAGAATCAGGTTCTCCACTTTCACCAGAAGTAGAAGTAATCTTATTAAGGAAATTAACTGGGCCTCTAAATTCTGAAGGTAAATTACGATTTGGACCACCACCAACTACTAATGTATTTCTAATATAAACATCATCAAATACAGCAGTTAAATCTGAAAGATCTTTACCAAGGAAGTTTTCTCTTGCTTGTACTCTTTCTCCACTAAAGAATTCACCACGATCATTCATACCAGAATAGAATACAATTCCACCTTTCTCTTCTCTAGAAAGTGCAAGAAGTTCTTCTTCCTCTGTAATACTTCTATTCTGTCTTTGTGGTAAAGCAGTAGAGTAGTTACCTGGACCATATCCAACATACTCAAACGTATGTCCAGAAGCACGAACACTTGAGAATCTACGTGTCTCTGATGGAATTACATTGATAGTTTTGAAAACTGAATTATTTTTATGACTAACAGATTTAGTTCCTAATGTTCCACGGAATACATCAATTGTTGTTGCATTTTCAATTTTCTTAACTCTCATAATTTCACTATCTACCTGTATCCAGTCACCAGTTTTTATACCAACTGTACTTACGACACTAAGATCATTTGATTTAGTAGAGTTAAGACCACCTGCCAATTTTGTTCTAACATTACCTTCCATAGGTAATAGACTTCCTGCAATTTTTTCATTTTCTAATGAAGAATCTTCACCCAATGCACCAATACCATACTTATAAAGTTCAGCAGATGCAACACCAGTAGTTGTTATTCCTATTGGAGGTTTGATAGTGAATTTTGATCTATTAATTACAGTCTTAACAACAAAATCTGAATTATAGTTACTTGCTGCAGTTCCAGTTACACCACTAATCTTAATTCTATTACCAACTGCTAGTCCATGAGAACCATCAACGTGAATGGTTACACTTCCAGCAGTAGTTGTGTTTGCTACTCCAGTAATTGTTCCAATTCCAATTGCATCATCTACAACATAAAATATACCTCTTTGTGGACTTCCAGTATAAATTCCAGCATTAGAACCAAGATCATATGCTACAGATTTGGAACTTGGTATACTAGTAATCTTGTGTAGTCCATTATATCCACTATTAGTCCTATCTTTATCAGTTCCAACACCGATAACCTGCACAACCTTACCAACAGCATCATTAATGCTTGATATTTGAACAATAGCATTAGTTGTTGGACTAGTACCAGAAACAACAACACGCATTGTTTGTCCAATACCATATGCAGCACCACCATCTACAATTTGTACACTAGCAACTTGGTTACTACCATTAATATATGCATTTACAGTTGCTCCTTCACCAGTAAGTCCTGTTCCAACTAAAGTAGCATTATAACGTATACCAGCAGAACCATATCCTGCACCAGCATTAGATAAAGTTAATCCAGTAATTGAATTTAAATCGTGAGGAATAGCAGTATGAAGTGTGGAAATACCAGACACATTTCCAAATGCTCCAGTAACACCAAATCCTACTCTATTATCTTTAAGATATTCAATAACACCTTCTTTAGTAATACTATTCAATGAATCATTTGGTGAAACTTTACCAATTGTCTTATTGGATGCAACAGAAATCGCTGGTTCTGGATCATTATTCTGATTATCAACATCTACAGTTGGATATAGATTAAGAATATTTTGTTTAAATTTATTACTTGCAAATTGACTTACTGTAGGACTAATATTACCAATTAAGCAAGTAAGATAATAAACTCCATCCTTTTGACCAGAAACAAATTCTTGAATAGTTTCCACATCTTGAATGGTATAAGAAGTATCATACTCATTTCTAGAGAAAACTGGTAAAGTATTATCTCTAACTGTTAAGTCATTGCTAAATGTACCAGAAAGTTTAGGAATATCATAAGTAAATGATTTAGTTGATGGTAAAGATTTAACATAAAAATATCCATTATATCCTAAATTATCAGATCCAGTGGGATTTGATGTACTCTTAACATTCTTAATAAGAACTCTATCACCAACACTCAATTTGTGTGGTACCTCTGAAGTAAGAGTTGCAACAAGATTAGCAGTTGATATTCCTGCAATAATTTTTGTATTTCTATTTTGTTTGATATCACTGACTGTAATTTCAGTACCAGCGTCTAATTTTACAGTTGATGATTCCTGTAGAACATAATTCTTTGCTGGTGCTTTTGCAACAGGATTACTATATTCTTTAGGTATAACATAACGAAGTCTATAAATTCTATCATTCAAATCACGACTCTCTGCTGTTCTTTGAATGTAAAGAGATGCATTATTATCTCTAATCTCTGCTTGGTTTTGTGTAAATGCATCATATATTGTATTTGTAGCAGTAGTTGCTGATCCAATGATATACCAGTTACCTGCAGTATTTGCATTAGCATCCCACTGAATAGGATGTCCTGGTTCTCCTGGTAACTTATCAGTTACTCTACTAATAATATTAAGTGTACCACCATTACTATTTTCAATATTGATTACAGAAGGTGATGCTGAAACAGCGTCATTAAATGTTTTTGCTAATTTAATTGTAGAAGGACTTGATGTGCTTACACCACTTACGTAGTAAAGTTGCTCATTTTCTAATCCATCTGGAACAATACCATTATCACTGTAAACTCTTACAGATTCACCATTCATAAAGTTATTGTTCTGTGTCAATGTCAATACATTACTAGTAGTATTAATACTATCAACTACAAAATTCTTTTTAGAAGCAGGACCATTATCACCATTAACACTATCTTCAGTAGTTTGCATTAAAATTGGTGAACTATAAGTATAATTGACACCATTCAAAATGACATCAAGATACATTGTTTCATTTTCCTTTGCACCAATTCTGTATCCATTTACAATACTTGTTGGTGGGTTATCTTCATCAGTTTCATCGAGCAAGTAAAGTTTAGCAGTTGTACCAACACCTACTGTTGCATCAACTGTAATATTAACATCTAAAGGTTTCCAAAGAATATTTTGAACTTTTTGTTGTAAATCCTTTGGTGGAACAATATGAGTAACATATCCAGTATCATCACGAGGGAATGCTGCTTTTCTAAATCCTTTCGAAACTAATGATTTAGAACCAAAGTTTGAGTTAGAGTTTGTTATTGACTGATCAGCACCACTTTCTGCTAGGAAATGATCAGAGAATCCAATTGCAAAAACAGAAACTGCTTGAATAAAAGCAGAATTTGATGATTTGATATGATAGTTATTATATGTTGGATTATATACTGCTTCTTGGTTCGTATAAAGTGGAACACTATCCGAACTTGCACTATTAGCATCATTATATGAACTATTACTACTATTGTAAATTACAAAAGCATTATCATCCTTCTGGAGACCAATACCAGTAAACTGGGCAACAACCATAGATTTAAATCCAGTTGCTTTACTACCATCAGCATGTAAACCACACATACCGTAGATAGATCTCATAGAACAGTTAAAGACATATGGAGAAGCACCTGTTACATTATCTGCTTCAATAATTACTTTACCTGCACTAGGAGTAACACTAGTATCTGATGGAGTAGATGGTAATAGGTAAGTAAATTTAGTTGCACTACTAATTCCAGTTACAACTGTACTTCTATTATATAAATCAGATGCTCCAATACCAGTAACTCGTACTGCATCATCTACAGTCAATCCATGTGCTGAATTAGTCTCAACAGTTGCTATTGTACCTGCTGCTTCAACTTTAATGATACCAAGATCACTTTCAGCAAGATCACCAACAATCTTATATTCTGGACTATTTGGTTCAAAATCAGTGGCAGTTGGATAATCTACAATTTCTCTATTTCCAGTATCATCACCATAAGCATTCATCACCTTGTAATAATACATTGCAAGGTCTGTTAAACTACTGAAATCTTTAGTGTTTAAACCATCAGCATATTCAAATACTGTTAATTTGTGGTGAGATCTATTTGGAGATGCTTTTACTGTAAAATCTTTATTATAATAAACTGACTTATCTGCATCAAAAATACTAAATTGCCAGAAGTAACAACCACCAGTTACACGGAATATTGCTGATCTACCAATTGTAGTATCTTCTGGATCAGGAACATAAAGTGGTTTAACCTTTGTTTTTCTTAAATCTAAACCAACTATTGAAGTACCTTTTGGTATAACTACACCACCATCAACTGAATTAAACTTATAAAGAACATTTCCAAGACTATTCAGGTCAAAATCAGACTGATTTGTTAATTCTACATTCGGAGATGCTACTAAATTTTCATTTACATCATAATATTTTGCTACTCCAGAATCATCTTTAATATAATAACCAGGTCTATTATCAATATAATGAGTTCCAGGATATAACAAAATAGTTGTTTTATCGTATCTATCGTTATTCGAACCAGTTTGATAGGAAAATCTTGCTGCTTCCAGCAATGCTCTCTGAATACTAACAAAAGGTCTCGTTAAAGAATTACCTTTATTATCGAAACTATCAGTTGCGTCCAAATCTGATGGATTTACATATAGAATATTACCATCAGTGTTGACTAAAAAATTTTCTAACCTAGAAAGGGGCATTGTATTAGCACACTAATTTTTCTTCTGACTTATTTATCACGTTAATCAACTGGTAACATGTCTGGATTTTCCAATTCCAATTCGAAAATAAGTGGATGACACTCCTCTTGCATTAAATAAGCGTGAAAATTGTATAAGTCCTCTGTGTTATATTTAGTCTCATTATCTGCTATGATTTTAATTGCTGGTATCCACTCTTCATTCTCTATAACATCTTCCAATTCATCGTAAGTAAATGGAATACCATTTATATAATACATAAAAACAATTCGCTTATCATTATTCTGCCAATCAGAATACCAACAGTAAGTTGTATCTATATGATATGCCATATTTTTGAAAAGGGTATTTTGTCAAAAAATTGCCCGACTTTTTTTTGCGACTTTTTTGAAACAAAAAGTCAATTTTCCTCAGTATATTCCTCTTTAAATTTCTGGAGGTCATCGTAGTCAAACTTAACCTCACCAGTTACTTCCATCAGTTTAACTTGTGCTACTGACTCAACACATGTCCAATAGGTTTCACCACTGACACCAAAATGATCACAGAAATACTGTGCCATATCCTCCTGTAAATCTTGAAGGTCTCTTAAAGCTGTCCTCTGAATTTCCATTTACGTTATGACACCTATAGAGTTAGTATACATGAAATATCTCATCATGTCAAGGATTTTGGTTGAAGTATGGATCATTTCTATCATCCTCTGCTATTGCAATTATATTTTTCAATTTATCGGCCCTTTCAATTGTTTTATGCCTTCCAAAAATATAACTATGTCTTTGAACATACTTAAATTTTATTTCTTCTTTCAAATCATTAGTTACATTATTCATAAAGTTATTTCGTATTGCTCGAAGTGCTGCAATTTCTGCAAGTAATGCAGTTCTTCTTGCAGAATAGGTAACATTAACATAATCTCCTCCATCTCCATCATCAGGATATGCAGTATCATATGCATCACCATTAGAAATTTTGCATTCATCTTCATTACCATCTATAGCATCACTTTCTTGAGCAAGAAAAGTTCTTCCAACACCAATTATTGTTGTAACACCAACTCCCAGTCTAGAATCTTCTATAGTATCAAAATTTGTTCCACTCATCATATTTGTTGTTTGTCCAAATACAGTAGTATCAAATGGATTCATACCAACAAATGTTTTGTCTTCTGAATCATTTCTCCAAGCTTGAACAGCATCAAATTGAACTGTTACTCCTACAGGGTCACCGTTACCATCAGTAGTTCCACAGGCATCCACTCCACCAGCAGTAATCAAACTAGTAAGAACTTCTAATTCTCTCACTTTTTCATTTACAGGTAAAGTTAATTCACAAGTCCTCCTATCCAATCTTACAAGTGGTATTATTAAATCATCAATATTATCTTGTATTGGTTTGATAATACCAGGAACTTGCTCAACTGTTCGTTCAGCATGTACTAATTCCTCACTAGCATGATCAATTATATCTTCTCTGTATCCCATTATTTTGGACCTCCTTGTTCCATTGGTTCATCTCCTTCATACTCTACTATTAATTTATCTGTGTCTTTTCTTTCTGCAAAAACAATATAGAAACAATCAATAGGTTTATCATCTGCTTCTTTAATAACTATCTTATCACTACTACATTCTACCACATTGAGATGGAAATGTCTATCACCAATAGGTTGTAACTGTATTGTAATACTATCCTCATGTACCAAACCTTTCCAATAATCTGGTAATGTAATTGTATTAGAATCTTTAAGTCTTCCCCTATAATAAACTGCAAGTTCTGGTCCTTCTAAACAACCATGAGCAAGTCTATGTCCTTCTCCTTTTGTTGGGTGTTTAATATCAAATAACTTACTATTACCAACAATAGATCCCAACCAAGAAGTAAATGCATTAATTCTCAATACACCATTAATAGTAACATTACCATTAAAAATAGATATTCCATTCACAGTATGAACAGCATTAGTAGTAGAAGCACCATTAAATATGGATATTCCTGTACAAGTATAGATTCCGAGTTGATTAGTATTACCAATAAAATTAGATACACCCATTACCTCAAGAGAAAAGGGTAATGCAACTCCAGGTATAGCAACAGGTGGACCAATATTAACTGCTGCTCTTGCTGCACCTAACTGTAAAGTACCACCAAAAAAAGATACTCCTGAATTGACAAGAGTTCCTGGACTCAATCCCAAGTTACCAAAAGTTCCAAGGGATGTATCTATCATTCCTAGTTTAACTTTAGTGAATATACCAGTTCCGTTTCTCATATTATCCTGCCCAAATTTTTGCTCGTTTAATTATGTCACTAACGTTAAGAAGTTTATCCATGATGTCACCATTCAATATAGCATCATCTCCATTTGACATTTCTAAAGAAGACATTTCAGAATGAATAGATGTATTTCCACCCAAAAATGACATGTCAAACTTCGCAATTATTTCCACATTAGTACCATTGAATTTTAAATTTGGAGCATTATTATAAATTTTATCAGGGGAGTTTAAACTAATAGTTCCTGATGCATCAGTTGCTTGTATTTTAACATTTTTTCCTTCTAAAATCAAATCACCATTCTCTGCCTTGATATAGATGTCTCCATTATCTGCATCAATAACGATAGAAGTAGTTTTTTTACCAGTTTCTGCTCCAGAATATATTTCAAAAGATTTACTAGATAACATTTTACAATTACCTTGTTTATAAAAATGCATTCCCTGACCACTATCTGTAGATAAACAAAATTCAGATTGTCCATGCCCCAAAGTATATGAATTGGATGTTATCTCAAATCCTGGTCTACTCATACGAAAATAATCTCGTACTTCTTCTCTCACCATTCCTTTAATTTGATCTTCGGTAAATCCAGACATATTTAACTCCTATGATCTTCTGTGGGACAATCAACTACACTTATAACTTCACCTGTACCAGTATCATCATCCATTCCAATCAATGGTTTGACTGTATCATCAGTGTATGACTGCTGTATATCCTGCATGACTGGTATCAAACTTGCTCCTCTGCCATTTCCTCTTCCATTTATACCATCGCCACCATCACCACCAGCACCACCAGAAACTATTTTCAAGTCTGGCCATTGAGTAAACTCATACTTTTTAAACTTAGGTGGTATTATAACTTCAACAATAGAACCATTACCAGGAGTAACTACTGGGAATGCAGTAGTATATCCAATACCAGGATTAATTGGATCTGTTATTACTATATAATCACCAGCAGTATACCCATATCCTGGTCTGTCGATATAGATTGAAGTAAGTATTCCAACTCCTCCACGTCCACCAGATGTACTACCACCACAATATCCTCTTCCAGCAGAAGTAACAACAACACTAGTAATAACACCAACACTATTAACTAATGCTTTTGCATTTGCACCTGATCCATGATTTGTTTTATCTACAATAGCAACAGTTGTGCTAGAATCATAACCAGAACCACCATCTATAATTTCTACAGAGAATATATGAGTATTTGATCCAACTATTGGTAATAATTTCGCACCTTCACCTTCACCAACAACCTCAGCTTTCGGTGGTATACAAGTACCATACTTAAATCCTGGAGGCATGTAAACTACATCATCTTGACTCGTTGGATTATCAATTTTACTATTACATTCATCAAATAATCCTCCCCTGACTCCATATAAAGACATAATAGAAAGAGAAGCCTCAATAGATCCAAAGGTATCATCAACATTCTTACCTAATAAACCACCACTAAGTTTATTGGCAGATAATAATATCTCATTAAAATTAGTTCCAAATACTTTAACTTCTTTAAGTTTTTCAGTATCACCAGATTGAATCCATTTAGCTATCTTACTCTTCCCAACATCTTCTGCAACTTTATCAATTTCTTTGCTAACTCCATCAAATAAATCCATATTATCTAGAGTCTTCTTCCAATTATCTGCTTTCTTTTTCAGTGCTGCATTTGTACTCGATACCCACTCACTAGGTTCGTCGCATTTTAAACCAGCACATTCAAGAAAAGCAAAAATCTTTCTTGCTAAACTACTAACCTTACCAAGAACATCCTTAATCTTTCCTAATCCACCAGTCAACCATTGAACTCCCTTTAAAATTGGACCAACAATACCATCAATAAGATTCATAACTTTATTTAATATTCCAGCAGTAAATTGCTCTATTGCACAGATTGGACCATTTACAACTTTACCAACAAGATTTTTGAGAAGATCTATAACAAAATCTCCAATCTTAGGCATAATATCTTTTTCAAATACACAGAAGAGTATCTTCATAATCATAGTTGCTGCTTTCTTTGCTGCAGGACCAGTAAAAAACTCAGCTACATTTATTTTCTTTTGTAGGGCAGAAAATAATTTAAATGATATAACAGTTTTAGAAAGAAGTGCATCTCTAATATTATTAATAACATTCTTAACTATCCCTTTAATTTTATCACCAACTTTCTGAATCTGATACTGTATATCAACTACTTTATTCAATACAGGATCAATAAAACTATCAAGTGAAGACTCAAGACCATTTGTAAATGTAATAAAGTCTTGAAGAGTTTGATTTATTTGTCCTATAGAACTATCACCACAAATACTTGGTGGAGTATGGACTTTGGTTGCCATTTTTTCAACCATACCCTGTGATGCTGATACTTCACCATTAGGCATAAACATACCTTCTGGTAAATTATTATTGGAACTTGCTTCTGCAAAACCCAATTCAAAATTCTTTAAATCACTCTTCAATGATTCAGTTACATTAACTCCTTCAGTATTACTCCCAATAGGAGCACTCAATATCCTACTCCTCTGTCCATCAGTAAGACTACCAAAGACTGAAAAATTTGTATCAGATATGTTTGCCCAATGTGTACTTCTACCTTTATTAGTTTCTATAGTAGATTTACTATCTTCAAGTTGCCCTTGAACTGCTGGAGAATTTTTTGATACTGGTTTTGTCTTTTTAAAAGGAACTTTAGTGGCATTAAATTTACCATCAGCATGTCCAGTAAATGGTTTAAATTTATTACCATCACCTTGCAAACCACCATCTGCAGAAGTAGATTCTTCTGCAGCATTCTCTACCTCTGCATGTCTATGGAGTAACCCCATGACTACAGGTTGCTGTGCTTCTTCACCATCCATGAAGAATCCAATACAAGTTTCTCCACCAACAAGAGATAAAGTATCTCCCATCATACCTTGACCACTACCTGCTATTGGATCCATCATCACATGAGCCCAAGGTAATTCAGCTTCAGGTAGACTATCATCCCAAGGATGGTACCCAACAATTCTTACCTTTACTCTTTGTGCTAACTTACCGCTTAGTGCAAGAGCATTGTTTTGATCCTTCCAGTATTTTTTATGGGCAACACGACCCATCCACCAGATAAAACCATCCCTTCCAGCAACAGCAGATTTTAATAAAGAGTCTTCAATCATTCGTCATATACCCTACATTCGAAAGCATCTGGATGATTCTCACAATAGACTTCAAGATGTTGATCTTCATGCCTTGTATGATAATCATTAATAGAAGCATCATTCTTATCTACTTCTTCACCTTTATGATACTCATCGTAATAGGCATGAGAAGTTTTTAGATCTTCTTCAGTGTACTCCAACATACCATGATTGATGTGCTCTTTATGATCCTTTGGATCAAGATACACTTCATGTTCTAGGTCGTGTTTAATAGTAGTCATAAGTAAAGTCTCCTTAATTAAGGTTGTCTCCATAAGAATCTCTCATTAGTTTGAGAGAAGTGGTATTTTGATTTGCAGAAAAATGATGTCTCATTTCTCTAATTAAATAATTGCCACTAATTTCATCATCATATTCAGTTGTCTTACCACCATCTTTTTTAGGTAATTCACATCTAATAATGTCTCCTACCTTTAAAGATATGTTACAAGGGACTAAAATATTTAGTGACTGTGTAAACAATAAGTTGAATCTAGCATATGATTTTGCCACATCAACAATGTCTCTTCCAGATTCTTCAGTACCTGCACTAGAATCCATGACTCCGTGATCAGATATTCTGAACATAACTCTAGAACTTCTATCACCCCAAGTGTCAGCAACATCATCTCTTCCTAACTTTGTTGTCACTTCATCCTTCAACCTGTAAGAGTATCCAGAAAGAACATTTGTATTCATATCATAAAAATATGTGTAGTTAGAATACATACCAACTCTCAATGATTTTTTCAAATCAATATTTTTATCTAGATAATATTCTATTATCTCACCAGCATTAATTGGTTTGTTTTCAGTTGATTGTATCACACCACCATAAGAATATACAGGAATACCTTTAGAATCAGATGATCCCATTTTAGTACCTGCTACCAAATTGTCAATACTTCTAAAATTAAATCCTTCTTTATTTTCATAGAAGAAAAATCCAGCAGTTCCTTTTCCTTTTGCATTTGGTCCTACTCCACTCTTACCTTTGGCACCACTAACAGATGATATTGATTTTGGTCCTAACCATTGTAAAATATGAAATGGTTTTTTCATATTACCAATAAAAGTATAATTTGTAATAGTTGGTTCAATATTTTCTGGTAAATAATTTTGAGTACCTAATGTATTATCTAATATATCTTTAACATGAACGTGGATTGGTGAGTCCTTATATTTTTTTAGACATCTACTTGTTTCATTACTAAAATATTCTCTTGAAGTTAAATGTAATACAAATGTTTCTCTTTGTTTAGATGATTCAAGATCACTTACTTTATAAACATATAAAGGATTATCAAGATCATATAAAAAAGTACCCCTTGCCGTATCAATTTCCATAGTGACTCTTTCACCACCACGAATAGGTATAGTATTAAAAACACTATAACTAGAGAATATCATTATCTCCATCGATATTGTTGGTTCTAAAATATTTTCAAAATAATCTATTGCTAGTATAGAATTATATAAATCCGTTGGTTTACCACCACCTAATGGGTAAACTGATAAACTCTTTATGGAAAGTGTTGTAATATCTGCACTCATGATCCAGAAAGTTTAACTAAAAGTATATTGTTCCATAAACTATTTAAGACTTCATTTTCGGGGGGAACAATGACCCGAACTTCTCCATTCTTTCCAGGAATTGGTATTGGAGAAACACCTCCACCACCTCCAGCAGATGGAGTAGCAGATTGCATTTCAGATGGAAGGACAACAAATCCACCCTTCATACCGATAGATTTATTAGAATCAGATATAGAAGGAGAAACTTTTTTATCTACTTTAGGAGTATCTATTTTTATTTCTCTTATATTTAATGTCTCATTATTATTTTTTGGAACAACTCTATAGTTTCCATCTTCACCCATTATTAAATCAAACTTTTCATCATCAAATCCATATTTTTCAAGTCCTTTTTTCTCCTCTTCAATGGGTATATTTTCCTTTACTTCTTCCTCATCAGGTTTTGCTATATCTCTTGCTATATCTGCTGCAGCAATTGACCAACCAACTGGACCAGGAATAGCAGAACCCAATGAAAGTGCAGCACCAGTAAAGTCACCTTGAGATGCTCTGTATCCTGCCATTCCCAAGTCAACTAAATTTCCAATGACTGGTATAATACCTAAACCTTTTCCAACTCCTGCTTTAACTCCTTTCTGTGCTATTTTTTTACCAGTCTGTTCTACTATTTTCTTTGTACCTTTTTCTGCAGTTTCAGATAATACTTTCTTCGTACCCTTCTCTGCTACATTTTCAACAACTTCTTTAGTACCTTCCTTAACTGCTCCTTCAACAAGTTCTTTACCACCTTTCTCTGCTATATTTTGAGCAACTTCCTTTGATGCTTTCTCTCCAATTTCTTTAGTAGTCTTTTTAGCTGTTTTAGCTGTTTTGGCTGTTTTGGCTTTTGTTTTTGGTTTGGCGGTCGAACGCAAGCATTCCTCCAGTAAGAAGACCACCTGCTGCTAAACTATATCCAATCCAAGGATTACCAAAACCAAGGTTATCCGTTATCCAATCATGAACATTTTTTCCTTTCTCAACTATTTCATCTCTTTTAAGTAATGCTGAAAGAGCTATCATTTCTCCAAGTGCTGCACCAGATCCTAATCTAAATAATCTTTTCCTATCAGGCAAATCTACTTTCTCTATTGCATCATTTGAATTACTAATCCATTTTACAAATTTCTTATAATCTTTCTTTTTTTTAAATGTTAATGGTCGAATAGTATTAATAGAAGGATTAGTTCTAATCTTTCTAGCATCCCGTAGGATCTTACTTCTCGATATACTTAAAGATATTGCCATATTAATTTACGATATTATAGATCATTCTTGTTTCAAAAGCACCAAAACTATCAGATTTAGAAGATGGTAAGAATGCAATATCTGGACCATTTTGTGCAGAACCATTCAGATTCATTATTTTTTGTGGTTGTGACACTTGTGGTGCTACATTTTGTCCAGAAGGAAGAACTACAATATTGGGTTTATCTTCTTTAGAATCTAAAGATTTAACACCCCTCTCTTCATTCTTAAGTTTTATAAATTCTTTCTTTGCCTGAACAAATTTTCTAGTACCTGATTCTCCTTTTGGGAAATTAGATCTCTTTGGTTCTGACGTAGTAGATGTTTCAGTTTTTGCTATAACTGATTGTTTCTCATCAGTTAATTCATCAATATTAACAATTTCACTTTTAATAGAAACTTTATCCTTACCATCCAAACCATCAACACCTGCCTTACCTTGCACTCCATCCACTCCATCCACTCCACTTACTCCATCCACTCCATCAAGACCTTCTGCTACTGTTGTATCTTCTGATGCCATACCAAGACCAGCACCAAGTCCTATGCTACCAAGCATCAAAGCACCAGTCCTAATTAAACCTTTCCTTGAGATTTTAAGATTCTTCAATTTTGGCATTGTAAATTTAGTTTTTTTCACATTTTTTGTAGGTAGGTTGTCTTTAAACTGACCAAACATACCACGACTAGGTTTTTTAACAGTTGGTTTTTTTAATTTTTTAATAATTTTTTTTGGACTCTTTGGTTTTTTAACATCAGTTATTTTTGGTTTTTTAGGTACTTTAATATCTCCTTTCTTACCAAATAATTTTGACAATCCCCATCTACCAGCTGTAATACCACCAAGAAGTTGAGCAATATTTGCTAATGGATTGCCCTTCTTTCCACCACCGCCACCTTTACCACTAGTAAGACCTTTAGAAATATTTTTAATTGCAGAAACTAAAACAGTCGAGAGATCATAGATCTCTATCATAGTATCCTTTAATCTAGTTACACCTACTCTAATTAACTTTTCTGTATCATCATCAGCAAATGTTTCCAAGAAGGCTTTAGTAGGACCACTAATTTTTTTATCAGTATCCTTTCCTGGCGTTGTAGAAATTTGTCCAATTAAAGACTTCATATTGGAAGTCTTTGCTCTTATGGATTTTTTCGCAGCATCCATTCCCCCTTTAAGTTTAGGAGAAGAAAATGAACTAATAATAGAAGCAGAGATTGCCATTTAAATATTTTCTTGTTTTGCTTTTAAATTTTCCTCTTCAATATATTGATTCAAAAGTGCAAGATAGATTTCTCTCTCCCACGGCATCATGTTTTCAATCTCAGTTAAGCTATATTTATGGTGTTGCATCAAAGCAAAATTCAATTTATAGTATGACTCAAGATCTATATGAGCCATACTTATTCGAAAAAACTTGACAGTCCCTCCAATACAACTTCACTTTCAACATTCGTCTTTGGATTAGTAACCTTTATAGTATGAGCCAACTTTGGCATTGTTTCAAAGAACTTTTCAATCTCTTTAAACTGTTGTGAATTTAAAGAATCGACCCAATCATTTAATTCTTTTTTAGTACAATCAGATGCTGACCACACATCTTCTTCATCATAGACCACATCAATACATGATGCTACCATCTCAAATGTCTTTTCAACTGGAGAATCCTCATCAACATTAAAATCAAAATTATTATTGATGAATTCATTCATAGATGGATACTTCATCTTTAAGGTAAGTTTACCATCGATGGGTATTTCTTGTTTATGATCTTTAGATTTTTGAATTTCAATCTCATCAATATAAACCGTTACTGGTACTGTAGTTTCTTCATCATCAGGACAAGTAACAACTAATTCTAATGCTTCTCCCACAGATTTTGCACGAATATTGAGGAATAGATATTCAATATCAAATGTAGGAAGTAATTCAACTTTAACACCTCGACTAATAATACATTCTTTCAATGCATTCTTAACCGCATTAGTTATCTGTTTTGAATTTTGACTTTCTAATGCAAGTATTAAAAGTTTTTCTTCCTTCACAAGGAATGGTCTATATTTTATTTTCTTCCCTGTTGATGGTAAAACCAACTCATAAGTGGGGGTAGATATTTTTGGTAAAGGCATAATATTTTATTCAGTATTTTATATAGGGAGGTTTTTTAAAAATTTTTAATCGGTTAACCTGACGTATCATCATTATCAGAATAATTATTACCCTGATTATTATGTTTAATAGTTATGTACCTAGTATAACCAAAAACAACAGTAACTTGAGTTAAAGAACTTCCATCATAAGAAACAGGAATAGATGTTAACTGTTTAGGAAACGCATCAATTAATTCATAGGTTAGCATTGGTTGCTGATTATACTCACCAAAGTCACCATAGTTAGGATTCTCTAGGAAGTTTCTTTCGAACTTTGTTACAGCAACTCTTCTCTTATATTGATTTGGATAACGAATTCTATAATAAGAATTATTATCTAAAAATGATTTCTGTCCATCACGAGAACCAATATACTGACCATCACTTCCATACAAAGGATTAGCATAATTCATCCACTCTTCGAATAAACGAATAATATTATATTCAGAGTCAACATAAAAGGTTACTTCAAAATCAGGAAATATTCTTCTTGTTGCATTATACTCTAGCATACCTTGGTAAGAACCAGGTTGTTCTGTCATGTCAAAGTTTGTTCCTGGAAGTATTGCTTCAGAAGCCAAGAAATCATAACTATCTCCAGTAGATCTATTAACATCAAATATACCACACCTAGTTAAATACCCATCAAGACTTTGACTAGAAACTTCTCTTTGAAGAAATAACGAAACTTTAAACTGACTGGTAACCGAGGGTTTACTCAGAATACTTTTAGCAGTGGGTAACGGTTCTTCCGTACTTGGTTGAGATATTCTCAAGTATAAAGGTTCAACCCTGTTTTTATTATAAGTTGCCATCTAAATACTTTTTAACTACTTTATACTATACTATGTATGTCATATAATGGAAAGTTTCGGCCAAGATACCCTAAAAAGTACAAAGGCGATCCCACTAACATAGTTTATAGATCACTTTGGGAAAAAAAGTTCATGAATTATTGTGACTTGAATGAAAGTGTTAATGAATGGCAGTCAGAAGAATTTTGGATACCATACAAGTCACCTATAGATAATAGGACACGTAGATACTTTCCAGATTTCTTTCTTAAATATAAAGATGCAAAGGGAAAAAATAGATATGTTGTTGTTGAAGTGAAACCAAAGAAAGAAACAAAAATGCCCCCACAAAACCCAAAGAAAAGAACAAAATCATGGGCATACTCTGTAAGAACATGGGCAGTCAACCAAGCAAAGTGGAAAGCAGCAAGAGAGTTTTGTAGAGATAGAAATTACGAATTTAAAATTATGACTGAATACGATCTAGGTATTAAGTAATGGGAAGAAAAACTTTAGCAGAAAGAAGAGCAAGAGATGCTGCAAAAGAAGCAGACATGTCTATTGGTGAAAGAATTCTTGATAGAGCAAACAATACTCCCAAACGTTTATTAAGTGGTATAGATGCAGACTGGTATGCCAATGAACTATACAATGAACTATCAGAAGTAGCAGAAGAAAGATTTCCAGAGATAGGAGAGTTATGTTACTTCTCATACTCTGCTGCATATGCAAATAAGTATCAATGGTGGGATCGTAGACCACTAGCATACATATTAGATATCAGAAATGATTCTATTCTTGGTGGTAACTTACATTACTACAATCCAAATATAAGATCAGCAATTGCTGGTTCCCTCATAAATAAAAGAGAAGCACAATTACCCAATAAAACTTTACATAGATATTTTATTAATAATATAAGTGGTTTATACATAATTCCAGAAGATTCAAAAGAGTGGTCTGACATTGCAATGCTAGTAACTGAAAGTTTTGTTAATAAATATGGTAGACAAGTTTCTCCAGAACAAGTTTGGGATAGCACTTAATGACAGATGTATTAAGAAGTACAAATTTAACAGCGACACTTCCAAATGGTACAACCATTACTGGTGTAGTAGAATATTCTCCAACAACTGGAAACTCAAAAGTGAAAGTAAGAGGATTATTTGGATCAACTATCGGAACTCGTGATATAATGGTTAAAGGTCAATGGACTACTTGGGCTGAAGAAAATATGTCAACCCAAGATAAATCTTCATGGTTTCCAACAATACAACAAACAATAAACAATGCATATACTGCTGCTGGTGGTAATGCAAATGGAAATGTACTTCCACAATGGACACAATTCCCAGAGGGAGCAACTAATACACAGATAATTCCAGCAGTCGATATTGAAGTTGGAGATACAACTAGTGGTGACAGTAATAGTAATATTGAATTCAAAAGAACAGATATAACATCAGATTTAATTAAATCTTTAATGCAACATGGTCCTCTACAATATCCTACTGATGCATTATATAAAAATACTTCTACAGGATACAATCAAGACCACGTTAAAATAACACAGTACACATATCAAGCTCCAGGAGCAGCGACTTTTGGTGGGAAATTATTTGGAGATGAAGGTGGTGATAGTAAATCAACTGGAGCTGGAGTATTACAAAGTGGGGTAACAAGAACTACTCCATTGGAAAGATACTTGGGTATGGTAAAATTACCGATGCCTACAGATATTAGTGATTCAAATAATGTAAGTTGGGGTCAAGATAGCATAAACAATCTATCTGCAGCATTTACTTCTGCAGTCACAAATAATCCAATAACAATGGCAGGTACAGTTGCTGGTGGTGCTGCCTTGGGTAGTGTAGCAAATCATTGGTTAGGAATTGGTAATGCTCAAGGTGGTGCTTTTGCTGGAATGCTTGCTGGTCTTGGTGTTACAGGTGCTGATGGATTAAAAAATCTTTCTGATGGAGCAAGTGGAGCACTAATTAAAGGAACATTAGCATCCAGAGTTCTAGCTGCTGGAGGTATCGAAGTATCTCCAGAATCAATATTAGCAAGAGGAGCTGGAGTTATTCCAAATGCAAATATGGAATTACTATTCAATGCACCATCACTCAGAGAGTTTTCCTTTGCATGGAAGATGACCCCAAGAGATGCAAATGAAGCAAAGAAAATCAGACATATTATTAGATTCTTTAAGCAAGGAATGGCTGTTAGAAAATTAGCAGGAAAAGGTGGTAGTGTTAGTGCTGGAGGTCCATCATTATTTTTAGGTACTCCAAACGTATTCCATGTTCAGTACAAAACAAATAATGACGAGAACATTGAAGGTGTAAATAGAATTAAGACTGTCGCATGTACAGGTTGTTCTATTAACTATACTCCAGATGGTGTATGGTCTGCATATGAGAAAGGTCAACCAGTTAGTACAATTATGTCATTAAGATTCCAAGAACTAGAACCTGTATACGATACAGATTACAGTACATCTATTGCAGAAGGAAGAAAATTCAAAGAAATCTCTGATTCTGATTCAATAAACTTATCAGGAACAGAAGGATCTTTTGGTGACTTATATCCAATAGGTAGAGACGAGGTTGGTTACTAATGGCATACTTTACAGAATTACCAAATTTATCACACATCTCATTATTACCAGATAGAAGTAACAATGATGAAAGAATACTCGTAAAGAACTTTTTCAAACGAGCAAAGTTAAGAGAAGATGTTGACCAAGCAGTTACTGCTTTTGAATATTATGAGATTACAGAAAATACTAGACCAGATAGTCTAGCACAAAGTTTATATGGTGATTCAGGATTAGATTGGGTAATACTAATAACAAATAACATTACGAATGTGAGAGATCAATGGCCTTTAAGTAACTATGATTTAGATAATTACATTTCAGAAAAATATACAGTAGAACAAGCTCAAGATATTCATCACTACGAAACTACTGAAGTTGTGGATGAGTTTGGTAGAACTCTTTTAGAAGGTGGACTAAAAGTAGATAGTGATTTCACATTTACATATACAGAACCACTAAAAACACCAACAGTTAATTATATCCAAATAAATCTTCCATCCAATGTAACTATTCATAATGGAGTAACAATAAAACAAGGTGAAGTAACTACTGGTGCTCGTGTACAAACAATAGATGCAAGTGATCCTAATGCATATCAAAGTTTACTTGGAACATCCATAGAACCAAATGGAAATGGTGAAGGTGATCATGGAGGGTTTGCTATAGGAAACCACTTGGCATTTAGAGATTCATCAGGTACAAGAAGAGTTACACTAAAACCAATAGATTCCAGAAATTTCGAAGAACTAACCATCAGAGCAATTGTAGGTAATGATAGTAATGGTGGAGAAGAAGTAGATTCAGGTGAAGATTTGATAATAAGATATAAAATTCCTGGTGGTGAATGGAGAAATTTAAATAGAAATCCTGATGGTACCCTATTCGATTATGAACATAAAATAATTAATATTGATAATGTAAATACCGATTCTTTAGGTACATTAACTGACTACTCTATATACATTCCAGAATATGCAAGAGAAGATCAAACATTATTCCAAATAAGACAACTTTCACATAGTGGATATGAATATGATCATTATGGTATAACAGAAATAAAATTTACTGGAACTGAAGAAGGTATGGATATAAATGCAACAGCTGTTGCAACACAATTAATCTTTAATAAAAATTACATAAAAGTTACAAATATAACAGGAACTTTTAATACTACAAAGGAACTGTTTACAGATGCTGGAGTAATACCTTATGTGAATACGGTAGGAAATGCCATTCCTAATGGTATAGAAACTGTTTATAATAATACAAGTCCACCAATAACAATAAATCCAGTAGTAGGAATAACAAATTACAAATATGAAGTAAATAAGAATGAAAGTAAAAGAAGAATTAAAATTCTAAAAGTATCATTCTTACCAATGTTTATATCAGAAATGAAAGCAATGATGAGGTATGATAAATCTACACAATCAGTAAATAAAAAAGTTAAAGAAACATATAACCCAAGAATATCTGGAGTATAAAAAAAAGACCCCTTAATGGGGTCTTTTTTATGAGTATTACAATCTGAATACTGATAAAAGTATTATGAAAGTGCTTCATAAGATTTGAACTTTTCTGGAGCAGTAAACTCATTCAGATCATACAACTTATTGTAGATCTTTTCTAGTTTCTCATCATCATCGAAGAGAGCACTTGGAGAATCGAACTCTGACTTATCATAGTTCTGATAACCTTCTACTCTACGGATCTTCAACTTGAAGTTTGCACCACCCCAGAAATCAAATGGATTGATTGCTGTCTCATCTGCGAACTCAGGTTTCATTGCTTCCTGAATCTTATCAAAGATCTTCTTGCCATACTTGTACAAGAATACCTTACCTTCGTTCTCAGGGTTAGCAGGATCGCTAACGATATAGATGTTACTGTAATATGATAACCTACGCTTCTGCTTACGTGCTATCTCTTTGTTAGCATCAGAACCAGAGTTCCACAACTGTGTGTTGTGCTCTGATACAGGATCTTTCTGTCCTAATGTGGTTAGAGAGTTTTCAATAAACCAACCACCTGGTCCTTGGAATGCGTGTGTGTATACTCTTGACCAAGGAAGTTCACATCCTTCTGGTTCTGGAAGGAAACGAATGATTGCATAACCATTACCAGACTTATCTACGACTGGTTTCCAAATACGATCATCTACATTACTGTTTTTATCATTCAGTTTCTCAACTGACTTAATAAGTTTCTCTGTAAGAGAACCAGATCTGGATTTCTTTTTTAAATTTGCGAATGACATGCGGATTAATTAGGATAATTCGGATATGTGTGTATTATAATCTATTGTAGATCACTTGTCAATACTTTCTTCCAGTTCCTTGATTGTATCATCAAGTTTTGCAAAGAAAGCATCCATAGTATTGATTTCACTTTGAACTCCAAACATTTTAGTAGAATCCATCAACCTTTCTTTCATTTCTATAGCATCCTTATCATCAGATAAAGAGATACGAAAGAAGAAAAGTTTTTGCTTTTCAAGAAAAGTTTTCAATGCTCTCAAATGTTCTTTCTTCTGTTCAGGTTTCATTATGGGAAGATATGGCATCTGCATAACAAGTTGTTGTTGAAGACCTGATAGTTCAGCAATACTGCGTTTAACTACATCAGATTTAAAAAATTCACTCATTGATACCTCTCTTTTACACGTTTAATTAAGTGATCTTTGTATTCACCTACATCAATATTTAGGAATAAACTATACTTTTTTATCTTAAGACTTACGGTTTCCCATACAGGATCAAGAAGTTGTTTATCATAATTTTTGACGTATGAAAATATTTTATCATAGATTACCAATTCTTCAATAGAGAGTTTACCACCCAAGTATTCTTTCAGTATAGGTGGATGACCTTTCTTACAATCAAAGAACTCATCGTAATCATAACTATCCATCATATCTTCAGAGTTATTTTTAAAACTCTCAAATAAATTATCTTTATGTTCTACCCATTGGTTATATACTTTCTCTCCACCATCAATGATAGGGCCTATCCATACCTGATTAGGATCTGATGCTTGACTAAAATTTGCAAGAAAGAAATTTTTAATTTCATCGTCACTCTTCTTACGTGACATTCTCTCAAAGAAGTAACGATCCTTTCTTTTATTAAATGCACCTTCCGATGCTCTTGATCTACCACCATACTTGAAGTAATCATACTTCTCTTTGGTGAAATGATTTTTAAATGCTAAGTAACTTTGATATACCTCAAGAGGTTTCATAAAGGTAGTTTGGCACGAGATGTTTTCTTCATAAAGTTAAGTTCTATAGCATCACACTTTAACTTTTCCTTTAATGGTTTTGAAATTAATTTAGATACAGATTCCATCTCTATCTTATTCTCTTCGCAGAATGTTAAAATAGCATCAATATAATTGAAGTTATAAGTCTTAACTAACTTTTCTATTTCCTGTGCAAATCTTGATTGGCATAGAAACTTTTCCTTCAGTATATCATCTACTTTGGATTTAGTTTTCTCCATATTCTCCTGTTTTGTGATCGACAAATTTTCTAATGTACCTGGTAAGAAGTTTAATATACTCACCTTTGTTACGCTTTTCATAGACAACGCACTCTCCATTTTCAGCCACCATAATAGTAATCAATTTTTTAACTGGAATACCAGTCATTTCATAATACATACAAGCGTATGCAGTTTCTTGGACAAAGTAATTCTCTATCCATTTTTCGGGTTTAATTTTTGTTGAAGTCTTAAAGTCTATGACCGCAAGTTCTCCATCGTATTCTGCTATGCAGTCAACTCTACCAGCAAGACCTAGATAATCGCTATATAGTGACTTCTCTAATGCGTGTATGTTATTTATACGGTCAAGGTTTTCCTTCGATTGTAAGAATAAAAACTTTGTAGATGGAAGCATTTCACAACCATCAATAGTACCATTCTTAATATAGTATTCTACCACATCATGATACTTTGTACCACGAAAGGTAGACTCTTTGGTAATCCTGTTTGCCTCTACATCTCCAACCCTATTTCTCCACTTAACGAAGACATCACGATTGTAGAAACTAGTCACAGAAGTGATTGAAGGATACATCTTACCAGAAGGAACCTTATAAAATCTGGTTCCGTCTATAGTTTGTGCTTCAAGATCAACTTCTTCTTTTAAATGATCAATAAAGGTAAACATTACATACCGAGAGAAAGTTTAGTTAGAAGGTATTTTCTAACAAGTCCAGAACGAACTATGTCTTCAATACCGAACTCAATGGAACAGAAATCTTCCTGCATGGAAGAAATGATTTTCATAAAATCTAAAATACCATTTCGTTCATAGGTCTTGGTGAGATCAGTTTGTGAAGCATCTCCACAAAATACAATCTTTGAATCTTGACCTACTCTTGTTATTATACTATCAAGTTCATGAAAATTCAAGTTCTGCATTTCATCAACAAGAACAATAGAATTATCCAATGTAGTACCTCTTATAAAAGAAGTAGACCAAAACTTAATAGTCTCTTGTGCTTTCAATGCACCATAAAGCATTTCAAATTCATTATCATCTGACATCTCAAACATATACTTAACCATATGCTTATATGGTATCTGATATAAGAATGATTTATCCTCATGATCACCTGGTAAGAAACCAATTTCTCTAGTAGATACTAAAGAACGTACAACATATACATTCTCATAAGGAGTCATCTGATCTAGAACTTCACGAAGAGCAAGGTACAATGCAACAAAAGTTTTACCTGTACCAGCAGCACCATAAGCAAAGATATTTTGACCTTTCTTATAAGCATCAAAAAACTTTTCCTGACTCTTGGTTAATGGTTTAATATCAACCATCATGTCAGTGTTAATTGGTTTCTTTCTTTTAAGTTGCTTATTACTCATGCTACCAATACCCGAAGAATTTCCGTTACCGTTCCTTTTTTTAGCTGGCATATCTACCTATCCTATAATGGTTTAACATTTGCACCAGGCACTGAACCCACCTTATGCAAAACATCATTCCATCCAGGATATGACTTTCTCATTTTATCTTGGAAGTCTCCAACCTCACCTGCGGATGCACAACCTTTAGACCAATCTCTATCCCAATCAGGATTTTGATCTCTCCAATCAGAGTACTCTTTCATAGTCATGCGAAGTTCTTTTTCTTCACCAGTCTCTTTATTTTTTACAGGATATGTTGGCATAATTGTTTAACTTTTGTAAAATTATTTAGACCCATTCAAGGGCTTCTGATACTGCAGGGAATTGTTCGGTAAACACCTTCCTACATGCTTCTGCAATCTCCATGTGTTCCTTCTGTGTACCATGTGCAGATCTTAGATTAATATAATGTATCCAAGAACGACATGAACCAGTCATATAGATTCTGGTAGGAGTGCAAAGTGGTAATACCATTCTAGCACACTCTTTAGCAACACCGTCCTCTAGCATTTGATTGTAAAGTGCTAGAGAAGAACTAAACAATGTTTCCATCTGTTTGTTCAATGTCTCTACCATCTTAGGATCTAAATCATCAGTAGAGTTCTGACGATTCTTTTCATCCTGCCTACGAAGTTCTGGAAGATCTATATCCCCAAGAGCAGTACTGGCAGCATATCTTTGAGAAAACTCTTGATAAGTAAAACTACGATGTCTTAATATCTGTGCAGCAATAGCACGAGTTGTTTCAATTTCCAATGTCATAGAAGATTGCTCAAAGACACTCCAATGATTATGTCTAATACAATACTTCAATAAACCAGCAAATTTTTCATTGTCCTGATTGGATGGGTTAGATACTCTGGCAATATATGCCATAGTCTTTTCCGCATCAGGAGTAATACTTATAAGTTTTACAGTCATAAGTCAATCTCGATAACCATCAATCTAATAATAAGTTTATATATTATAACATAAAAAAAGAAGGGTTGCAATAACCCTTCTTTAACGTATATGTAAGCGTTGAATCAAACAGCTACAAGTTTCTTAGAAACTTTGATACCACGATACATTAGATCGTAGTTTCTATGCTGTGCTGCTTCAGCGAGTACTTTCTTGTTGTACTCTGCAGAGTCGTACTCGACTCCACGATAAGTGACTTTTGCCATTGGCTTTCTCCGAAGTTAGGGATTTTGGCCCCGTTCCTTCAGTCGGCTTTTGCGTCCTCAAAACATCCCTCCTCTGTAGCATCTTTAACTACCTGAACAAGTTCAGATCTATGAGGTGCAGATGGACTTATCTTTGAGATAATTCTTTCTGCAGTCTCACACGTTAATAAACTAGCGAGAAGTAATTCCATGAGGATGAACGATTCCGTTCCGAGTCGGCTTACTTGCGACCTCTAATGAGGTTGAACGATTGTGTTAATAATAACACAGTTATATTATATAGTCAAGTACTTTTGTAATTTATGATACAGTTTTATAACTGTCTACCATATTGGTCAAGTAAATTAAGTTTTTTTATTTCACCCAAATTAGATCTTTCCTTCTTTTTAATTTTCTTATACTCCTTCATAATCCTATCCACTTCAGATTGATTAACTTTGACATTTAATTTCTCTCCAACATCATTGGCAAATCCAAGACCATTCTTTTTGGTCTCTTCTGTTTTATCAACGTAATCATTTATGCCATCCTGAATCTCATCACGAATAATTTCGTTAATGTATTCTTTTAATAAATCATCATCATTCATTCTCTTCTCTTCCTCTTTTTCTTTGGTTTTTCTTCTATAGTAGTATTGTCAAAGGATCTTGGACTTACAATTCCTTTTGTCCAAGCAATACCTTGAACATTTTTATACTTGTCATAGTAATGATCAAATATTTCATTAACAGATCCTGCTCTTGTTATATCATACTTAACCTCTTCCTCAACCTTATATGTTACTAGAAAAGAGTCAGATGGTAATTTCTTATCATCTGCTTTATTTTTTTCACAATGTTCATGTAAGAGTTGCATTATTAACTTCTTCCACCCCAAGTTATTTGTGGATATGCTTGTGAAACATTTTCTTTAGTTATCTTATATTTGGTTTCTAAATCTTTATCTTTTACTAAACAAAGAATCTCTGCTTCTTTTGGATGCAATCCTTGAAGTATTTGAATAAACATAGTCTCTCTACGAAGACCACTCAATTCATTATTACCACCTTTAAGAAAATTATAAAACTTCTTATACTCTCTACGAATAGAAGTTTGACCTTCAACACTATTGGTACTATTGTGATCTAATGTACCAACTTGTTGTCCTATCTTTGTAGAAAGAGTGCCACTATTATTCTGCTCATCCTTCATACTAGAATAAGGAACTTCACCTGGAGGTAATAAAGATACTACACTCTCATCAAAGTTCCATATAAACAATGCTCTTAATGAAGGG
>LULN01000018.1_pt1 | contig 30408 bp, 43 predicted proteins | sample 728131 | NCBI WGS metagenome assembly LULN01 (sample SAMN03860288, study PRJNA289734) | marine metagenome | biome: seawater column; feature: ocean; material: water; isolation source: Red Sea water column Station 149 - depth 100m | place: Saudi Arabia: Red Sea | collected 2011-10-15 | depth 100 m
CACTCTCAGACAGGACAGGCTGAAAGCTTCCCTCGTTACCGTCAAGAATTGTGTTGGTGTCGGAACTTGTTTCGACATCTATAAGATCATCTAATTGTAGATCTGTTCTATTTCTGTATAAGGAACGCGCGCGATCGGTGCACTTTTGGTCCGGATCTGGTCCGTTTGTGGTCCGTTCTTGGTCCGCTCCGTGGCGTAAGTTATCGGAATCATTGACATGTACTGGTCCGTTTTGTGTCGCAGCTGGCGGTGCGGTTTTGGTCCGTTTTTGGTCCGCCCAATCGTTTTCGGCTTCCTGTACAGCGTTCAGCACCGCCGCCGCTTTCCGCTTTGACCAGCCCGCCCAAGCTGCCAATTGGCGCTGGCTCAATGGTGCGCCCCTGTACGACTTCAGCCACGCATACGAGAAGCCGTCAAGCGTCGATGCTGGGCATTCACTGATGCGACGATCGTTGTCTACGCTCTCAATCACTTCTACCGGTATCGGTACCCACTGCTTCATTCTGTCCTGTTCCTTGTTTGTGACGGCTGCAACCGTCGTTCTCTGTTTGATTAGTCGGTGGGCACATAGATCGCAAGTTCGAGCCGTGGGACCTGTGACCGCTCCGCATAGTACGACTCTGCCCGGATGGTCTGGACTTGCCCGTCGTCGTTCCATACGAGCCCCTTCGCGAGCCCGACACCATCGAGACAGGCCTTCACAACATTGTCCAGGTCTGGACGACACCCCATTGGGATCAGGTTGTCTGAATGCTTCCGCGCCTGTAGCCGTTGGGGGCGTGGGAAGACCGCCACGATGTCCACCCTCACGGGGCCGTCACCGCATAGCGGGCGGGGCTTGCCACGGAACGCCGGTGCAGACGACACGCACAACGCGATCAGCTTCTCATAGGCTGCTGTCTTCTTGTCCGTGTACGTCTTGGGCCGGCCGTTGCGCATGTAGAAACGCGGGCGCCCCTTGGGGACCGGAGCCCCTGGGATGGTGACGCGTAAGACTTCACGCCATATCATTATCAAGCTCCATGATGACTCTACCCACTACCTCTGCCACCTGTGGCACTACTGCGTTCCCGAGACATCTAAGTCTGTCCACCCTGGCGGGAATCCCATCAGCCACTCGACCCACGCTGGATGGATTCGACCAGGCTTCGCAGGCTCGCAAATGCTGCTTGAATCGGCATCGATCGCCCCTTGCGCCTTGAATGGATCGGAACCTCCAAGCATCGTCCGCGCCTCCCCTGACGTTATCTCTCCAGCTTTTATCTTGGCCCGCAATAGCCTCACGTTGCCTTCGCATGGCCGGTGCGGGTTTGTTGTTGGTGTAGGCCACAATAAACAGTCTGTCTCGCCTGTGATGGGCGCCGACGGCTGATGCGGGTATACAGTCCCAGATCGCATCGTACCCGAGCGCGGCCAAGGACCCGAGAACTTGACCCAGCCCCCCATGAGTGAGCGCTGCGACGTTCTCCACCACCACGAACCGAGGGGGACTCCCTGCGTCTCGATACTCGCGAATGATGCGGGTGTATTCTGACCACAGACCGGATCTGGGATCGTCGAATCCCTTTCTTTTTCCTGCAAGGGAGTGCCCGCTGCATGGGTAGCCCCCACAGATGAGATCGACTGGCTCAAGGTTGTGCGCTCCAACTTCTCTGACATCTTCGAATCTCCTGGTATCTGGCCAATGTTTTGCGAGCACGGCCCGCGCGTATTCGTCCTGCTCTACTTGCCAGATCGTATGGCCACCCGTGGCCCGCTCCAAGCCCAATTCCAGGCCACCGATCCCGCTGAATAACGATCCGATCCTCACCGCCGCACCACCACGTCCGCCGCCAAGTCACGACACCGCCGCCGGTCCTGGTCGGTGACCTCGAGCGCTCTCAAGATGTGCTCCAGCTGTCCCGCATTGGGTAGCATGTAATCATTCTCGATGTTGCTCAATTGCGGTTGTACCATCCCGACGACATGCGCCATCCGTTGACACAACTCAGCCTGAGTCAATCCGCGCGACTTGCGCAACAACGTAATCAATGATCCGAGTGTTTTCTCCATGATGATCCTCCTGGTATCGTTTTTTGTTATAACGCCGATAGCTATCATATACAACGTTCAGCAATACAAGTTGTATATTTATTCGACCTATCGTGCTTTTTTTGTTGTGCTTTCTTATCTCCCGTCGTTATATGATTCTTGTGAGGCACGCAGCCCACACCAAAACAGGACAACCCATGATCGCAATCATTAGAAACATCCGACCCGGATTCACAGCCAACGGCTCGCACATCTGCGACGTTGAATGCCCGAACTGCCAAGACACCCGGACGCTAACTTTCGGCGGGTGGTCGGCTATCGTCTGCCGCTCGTGTCAGGCCACACTGTACCGCAACCGCCGCTCGATGGAGGCCGACAATGCTTGACCAGACCGAACGGATCAAGCAGATCCTCAGCGACCAGGCCGAAACAAAGATGCGTGGGGTTCGTCTCTGTGCAACGCAGAGGCATCTTCTCGACACCTTTGCCCACTACATCGGCATTCTCGAAGCTTCGGACGCGAGCCCCATCCATGCGGACATGTTCCGCTACCTGATGGAGCGATTCGAGGCATCGATCAACAAGTACAACGAACCCCACAAGCCATTCTAAGGAAGGAACCATGACGAAGAAAACGAACGAACCCATCACCCTCGACGCATTGCCACCGGGCTCTGTCGTCGAACTCCAGGGGAAGCAATACCCCACCCACCCCGGTCTGCTGGCTCTTGCTCACGCTCACGGCGTCGAGACCATTACGACCGACCTGCTCCAATACAACGACGGTGAGGCCATACTGAAGGCCAAGGTCACCGGCACCCGTGGGACCTTTGAGGCTCACGGTGACGCCAGCCCATCCAACGTGTCGCGCAACATCGCCAACGCTGTGATCCGGATGGCGGAGACCCGCGCTGTCAATCGTGCGCTCCGCTCATACCTCGGCTTGGGTGCCACACCGGCCGAAGAGCTGCCCCCAGAGGCGTTCCAGGGCCGGCCGAGTGGTAACACCCGCAAAGCCCCACAGAAGCCAGCACAGCGCAAGCAGAGCCCCGCTGTCGCTGCTGCTGCTGCGGTTGTCGGTGTCCCGACTGAATGCCCCAAGTGTGGTGGCCGCATCTGGGACAACCGAGACAAGAAGCAAGCCGAGCCCAACTGGCGCGGTCCGTGGTTCTCATGCCGTGACAAGGTCTGCGGGTGGGCAACGTGGGACGCTCCACCGATGGACGCCCCGGCCGATGCTGTACCCGAAGACGAGATCCCATTCTAAAGGAGGCAACGATGAAGTTCAAAGCTACGATAACGATGCCCGGTGAGCCTGGTGCGTACCATTTCCTTGGTGTTAATGCTCCTGACATTCCAGAGTGTGAAGCGTTGAATGAATGGCTATGCGACCACAGCGCCGGCACTACTCGGTCAGATACCACGCTTCACCTGTTTGACTGCGTATCCGACGACGATGCACTTTGCGGTTCTTATGTGCCAGGTCAACAAAGCCGGAACCTTAGCCTTGACGGCTTTAACGTCAACACAAACAGAGCGCTGCACTACGCGTTTGGTGGCCGAAAGTACAAGATCTGCCTGAAGTGCCGCAAGATTGCTGAAGGAGGTGAGCAATGGTAGATCAATCGCTGGAAGCAGTCCGGCAACGACTGCGCGAAAACTTGGACGAGGGAACTACCTGTCCGTGCTGTGGTCAATACGCCAAGCGATACAAGCGCAAGCTGAACTCCAGCATGGCGGCCGCGCTGTGTTGGCTCTGGACGCACAGCGGGTACGCATGGTGCGACGTTCCTTCCCAGGCGCCCTCGTGGGTTCTCAAGGCGCGGGAATACCCCAAGCTGTCATGGTGGGGGCTCATCGAAGAGAAGCCCAAGGAGGAGCATCACAATGGCCGCACGTCGGGGATCTGGCGTGTGACTCAACTTGGCGCCGACTTTGCGCGCTCGTGCGTCAGTGTGCCCCGCTATGCGTTCGTCTACAACGGAACGGTTGAGGACTTCACCACGGCCGCCCCCATCTATGTGCAGGGTGCGCTCGGTGACCGGTTCGACTATCGCCAACTGATGGGGTTCGATGATGGCACGCCGTAAACGAATCACTGGATCGGGCAAGCTGCACCGGGGGAAGCTGCCGGCGCGCGTCTTGGAGTGTGTGTGCTCTTGGGACATGGCGCCGCGTGACATCACCGAGGAACTCCACGTGGACCGCGATCGGGTGTGGCGTGCGCTCGCCAACCTGCGGAAAGCGAAGTTCATTAAAGACCGGAAGCCATCGACCTGGAACAAGGTCATAGAACCCACCCCGGCCGGGCGTGCAGCCCTTGCGGAGTATACAATGAGGATCCGTTGTGCGAAGGATTAGACCACCCACCAAGAGCCGCCCCGTGTTCGTCGACATGTTCAATAGCCCGCACCTTCTCGCGCTGATCCACGTGTGCCACGACCCGCCGGGCTCCCTGGACGACGTGGCGCTGTCTCGCGTGCTCGGTTGCCGGCCGTCAATCGCCAAGAGCGTCCTGGACGACCTGTATGACTGGGGAATGATTCAGCCAGTTGGGATCGATACGTGGGCAGCTACGCACCGTGGAACCCAGAACTGCCGGATCTACGTTCCCCAGACTCCCCGCGCGCAAGCCTGACGATCGAATTTTTGGGGGTGCCTGAGTTAAATTTGAGGCAGCTCACTTTTCAAAACTGGTACTAAAACGGCCCATTTTAGAGCCGGAAGCTATCACCAGAAAAAGGAAACTCATATTTTTTTTTCGCTGTACGTCTCTCCATTCTTCATCTTCACTCAAATATTTTCTTGTCACTCGTTATCGCTTTCGGCTATAAGTTGAGTGTGAGGCACGGAGCCCACACCCGTCAGGAGTAAGACATGAACATCCCGCAACTTCTCAACGCATTCGCCTCTCTCTCACTCAACGGCGCTGACATCTCAGTAGAGCGTCACTGGAACAATGAGTTCCGGGTTTCGGGCGTCCTGCACTTGGCCAGCGACGATGAACTTGAGCAATCCGCCAGCTTTGTGATTGACGCCGATCGCAACTCACATACACTCGTATTGAGCCTCACATTCGTAACCGTAGACACTGAACTTCAGCAAACATTCTACGACGGACAGGTGAACCTCACCGGGGCAGATGCTTGGGATCATTCCTGCAAGCTGCACAACGCAATCAAGTCTCTGATTGCTGAGCCCGAGACCACACCGCCCGCTTGCGAGATTGAAACCATTCACACAATCGGATCTTGCCAGCTTACAAAGGTGACCGAGCCTGGCTGTGATGCCAAATATGTCATGGCCGGACCATCTGGGACGCACAGCCTCGACGTAGACAGCACCGACCGGAAGCGCCTTGAAGCACACTGGAAGGGATTTCTACGAAACAACGGAATCGAAGACGCTGACGCATCGAAAGCACTCGATAAGGCCTTAACGGTCCAAATACAGCCGAGTTTCGGTGCGGTCCACGACATCCTTGAGTGTTTCGACGCCGCTGGCTGCGATCTTCCCAAGAAGTGGGACGATTTCTTCCAGTGTGGACTCAACAAATTCGATCTGGAAAAACTAGACACCAATCACGGATGCGTGCTCTACACGATGAGCATTCGAGACGCAAAGGCTCTCCGAAACCGCGCACACCGCGCCGCGAAAGCATGGATCAGCGAGCACGGCGATGACTGGTACAACCACGTGCTGGAAGACCTTAGGGACACCCTTGACCGCGAATTGGTGACTGCCTAACCAACCCCCGGCCCCCTACGGGGGGCCACAACCACAGGACGGTGAATGATGTTTATTTATAACGATGGTGGCCGAGCAGACGCAGGATTCAAGGGCACGACCGGAGATTGTGCAGTTCGTGCCATGGCGATTGCGCTTGCGCTTCCCTACGCTGACGTGTACCGCGAGTTGGCCCAAGCAAACAAAGACTCAGGCCGCAAGAAGTCAGTGAGGCGGGGCGTGATGAAAGAGGTTTACAGCAAGGTACTTTCAAAGTACGGATGGGAGTGGCGCTCTGCACCGAAGTTCGACGGACGCAAGGCGCGTTATAATGACCTACCCAATGTAAAGTGTATCGCTCGCATGTCGGGTCACTACGCAGCAGTCATTAACGGTAATCTACACGATTCGTGGAACTCTGGACGCAAGATGGTGTACGGCTACTGGGTCAAGGCAACCGACGGAGGTGAATGATGGGTTACGACTGGAGCCAGCAGGGTGATCTTTCTAACTCACCCACAGTGTATCTCGGAGATACGCAGAGCAGGATTAAAAAGACAATCAGTGAGTACGTGTCCACAAACGGGCCACGAAAGTATGAACTGCACGGAGAACGGTACGAAGTAGACCCCGACACGGGCCGAAGTGACCACAGCGGACACCTGATTAACTTGGTTGAGTTTGTCCGCAGTGTTGCACGCAAAACGATTCCAGCGGGCATCTACGGCATGCACGTCACTGCACCCGACAGGGTTGGGCGTGACGCTTGCTGGCTCGCAGTCGAGGGATTCGCGATTGCTGTCAAAGAACAGGGAGGTGAGTGATGGGGCTGGAAAGTCAACGACATTTGAGGAACGTAATTAGTGCGCGGTTGCGCGAGTACGGGAAGTGGAACCCACGCAAGCACCATGCGGAGTTTGCTTTCGGAACACTCAGCGGCAAACAGTACACGAGCAACAATCAACCAAGCGACTTGGGTTGGGACGGTCGGAGCGGATTCGGTCGAGACTTTCCGGTGATGGAAGGTGACGTGTTGCACTTCACGATTAGTTGGAGGGAGGACATGTATGAGACTGCCGAGTTCGACAGACACGGCGGAGACTGTTGGGTGAGTGAGCCAACGCTCCACATTCGCAAACGTCCAGACGAGTCGTGGATGGTCATCGTGGGAGGTGAATCATGAGCCAAGACAACAACACGATCGAAGCATTACACGCGCTGCTGGTGTTCTCTCTGGTAGTATTCATATGGGTGATGTCATGAACGATTGGAAGAACGAGCCATATCCAGACCAGCGGCCGGGCTCAGCTTGGTTCGAAGAGCGCGAGCTTCAGACGCGCCGATTGACAAGAGAGAAGACCGAACGGTCGTCCAACGCGTGGCGTCAGTGCTCGCAGTGCGGCATGTTCTCGACGCGATTACAACAGACGGAAGGGGCCAAACACACGGAAGCAAGTCACGGGGAGTGGCAATGCAGACCGGGTAACGGTTGCAAGCAATAGGGAAGGGAGAGGGAAGACATGCCGATCTATCAATACAAATGCTCGGTGTGTGGCGCCGAGGCTGAAGTCTTACAGAAGATGGACGCCCCGGCGCCTTTTTGCGGTTCCTGCGCTCTGGACAAAGGCACGTCGCGCCCCATGGTTAAGCAGGTGTCTCGGTCCAGCTTCGTCCTAAAGGGCGGTGGATGGGCCGCTGACGGCTACAGATAGCCTACTGGGCACATCGGGCAGAGGTTGCCTGGCATATGGCTGCCTGGTTGGCCATCGCCTTGGCCTGCTGTTCTGCAAGCTTCTCCATGATGGCCTCCAAGCGCTGAAGCCTCTCGGTGTTCTGCTTGACCATCACCTTAGTGGACTCCTCTCCAGCCTGGCGGACCTCGACATCTCGAACGCGGTCACTCAACTCGTCCGCATCCTGGGCCGTAGCAGTCACGGTGGCGAGACTCATTCCAATGGCTATCAAGCCCGAGGCACAAGGAACAGCCCACGATTGCCCATCCATCATTCCCCTCTCCCTGCATCATAGCCCAAACTGAGGGCCGATGCAGCAAGCCCCACAGCGATCAACGTCTCGACTCGACCCGCCCAGCGCTGTACTGCGGGTTTCTCGTACCATATTGGGGGCCGTGTGGCGATAGTCAATTGGTCCCGGTAGAAGTCACGCTCTTGTTTCAGTAGATCGACATCGAGCATGTGCATCCTCTCGGACGCTTTCACGTATGCTTCAAGCTTCAGCAAGTAGGCAAGCTGGGACGGCGGCAAGATGATCCCGGTGCACTTCGCCTGACCGTCCGCACCGACTACCCCGGAAGGAATAGGATCACCGATGCGGACGGGGACAGCCTCGACACATTCGCCGGGTGCAGGGTCACCCTGGGAAGGTAGAACCAACGAACCGCCTGACCATCCAAGCGAAACCATCATAAGCAACCCGATCATTTTCTCGCCTTGTTTGCCATGTTTGCCAGCGCTGCCAGATCCCCGGCCGGGTCGTCACCCTCTCGTGCTTGTTTAATTGCCTCTGTTTGCTCGCTGAGCGCCGTTTCAATAACTTCCCGAGCGTGGATAGCCCCGACCTGCTCGGGCGGCTTCTGGGGCGATTCTGGCGCTTTTTTCTGATCGCCACGTGCGAAACGCGAAACCGCAAGCAGTAACGCGACGATAACCGCACCGACCCAGAGAACGGAATCAATCACTTCCCGCCCCGTACAGCTTCCATCATTTTGGGTGCCGCTTCGCCGGCGATGAAGGCGACCGCGAGATAGATCCATTGCTCGCCTGTCAGCTTGTCAGCCAGGAGCAGGCCCGTACCCGCCGCAAACGCCATTAGGCGCCGGTAGCTGATGCGCTCGTGTGCACTAAATAGTCCGTTGAATGTTTTCTTGATCATCTCATACCTCACATGTGTTGGCCCATGCGTCGATGCCTGCTGCTACCGCCCGTCCAATGGTGGACAGTCCGGCCGCTGTAAGCAAGTCTGCATGGCTTGGTTGGTCCATAAAGCACGGCTCCAGACAAAGCCCGATCGGCTGAGTCACGCCGCTGATCGTGGCGTACATGTTCCGGGTCCAATTGTCCGGTCGTGCCTCCACGCATTTGACGCCGTTCAATTCGGGCGCCACCTGTCGCAATTGTCGAGCGATACGGCTGGCTAACTCCGGCCCGGAACGGCTCCGGTAATCCGTGCCGATCATGCCGTAGTCACCCCCACCCGAGTTCATGTGCGCTGCCACGTACAACTGAGGACGACCCGCTTTGAATGTCCCCGCGTATCGGTTCACCCTGGCGTGCCGCTCGTTGTACGTTCCATCCGATATGGGGATCACAGTGTGCCCCATCTCCAGAAGCGCCAACTCGCACGCGAGCAGGTACCGCGCTGTCAATGCGGCCTCCTGTTCGTCGCGTTGAATCTTCCCGTCACCATCGAGATCCACGGCCGCGCCTCGGTCATTGGGGCGCCCCGGCTTTCCGCTGTGTTGCCGGTCAAGGTATACGACACACGAGATCATAGCGAGAGAACAACGCGACGAACTGTGAGACGATCGACTATTGCGCCGCCCATATGTGATCCATTGCTCACGTTGATACGCCGCCGTTTGGCACGTATGACGGTGACAGGCCGTCCACCGCCTGGTTCACTCGGTACCAGATCTTCCACGTGGTGTCCGTGTCTGCGATGCCTGACTTGGAAGACTTGAACGTAGGCGCAACAAAGATGTAGACCTCATCGGTGCTGACATACTCGTGCGTCTGCTGGGCTGGGTCTGCGGAATCCCTCAACCGTCCGTCGGCGTCGATTCCTAACACCGCTGCTTTGTGGATCATTGGATGCCCGTCCGCGTCACTGTCGTCAAGCGCTGGACCTATCCACACATAACCACGGCGGATCTGCGCCCCTGACAGGTTGGTGGTGCCTGTGTCGCCGCCGACCTGCAATGCAACCGACTCGTTGGACTTGTTGTTGTAGAACCCACATCCAACCCATTCAACGTCCGACGTGTCAGCTGTACATGTACTGTCAGCAATGCCAATTACGAATCCAGAATCGTCTTGATTGCCAGAGCCGCTGTTGGCCCCTACTGCGTGACGGTGAACCAAGAACTCGATGCTGAAGCTGTCGCCCCAAGTCAGCGGACCGAAGGCGCCTTCAAGCTTTTTGTAGTAGCGCGGGCCCTGCTGGTTGCTACTGTTCCACCGCTCCGCATTGTTGTCCGCTTCCAATTGAAACCGAACACCGTTAGCGTCTACCGATGCCCCGTTGATTGTGCCGGTGCTGCCTGGATCATTGAGTGTCCATCCAGCCGAAAGCGGATCAACGGAGATCCACCGGCTCGCGCCATCACGTAGAAGATCTGCGCTATTGCCTATTTGGGCGGATTCCTGAACCGGGCCCGGTAAACGTGTACGATTCATTTTGGACCCCTAAGCATCGTCGATGAGGTTGATATATCCTGTGCAGTTGACCTTCGAAGCTGTCGAACTGGCGGCAGTGATGACAACTGCCGTAGACGAATTGCCCTGAATAGTCCAACCCGGAACGGCCAAGACAGTCGATTCTGCGGGTACCTTCACTTTGATCTTGTCGCCGTCAGCCGTGCCACCAAATGCAATCGTAACCAGTTCTTGCGATGTGCTGATGTTGCTGAGCCAGATCCAGACCTCCTCGAAGTCTGCCGCCGTGCTTGTGACTGTGTGAACCGTTGTGTACGTGCCGGAGTCTACCGCAAGCGCGAGAGGACGCCCGTCTGTGCTGCCGCTTAGGTGATTACGTGAGATTGTTGCCATGGTTGTTGCCCCTTATGCAAAGACCTGCATGTGGAAAATAAGGTTAGAATCGTCAGCAGCAGAACCCCCGCCGCCTGCGTATGTCTTGATATCACTGGCCGGGATCGTCTTCATGGTCCCACCGTCGTTGATTATGAAGCCGTCCGTATCGGTAATTGTGATGGAGCCGCCTACACTGGTTCCACCGTCCAGAAGGTTTAGCTCTGTAGTCGACGCCGTAGCACCATCCAAGATCGAAACCTCTGGCAGTGTTAGTGCAGCAATTGCTACTGCTACGCCAGACTGACATCCAGCCAATGATGCGAGATCTGCGTCATAGGCCTGGACATCTGAACCGATAGCAAGACCAAGGTTGGTCCGTGCATCGCTTGCGCTGCTGGCGCCCGTACCACCGTGAGCGACTGCAACGTCTGTCCCTTCCCAAGTACCGCTGGCAATTGTGCCCGTCCCAGTGATTGAGCCCTGGTGCTGGGTCACGTTCGACGCTGCAATTCTGGCGTCCGCAAAGGTGCCGGAAGTGATCTTCGATGCCGCCAAGTTATCAACGGCTACCGTAGCTGTGCCGCTTGAATACGTGACGGTGCAGTCCGTGCCACCCGCAACGGTGACAATTCCAAGGTTGCTCGCTGTCGATTCTTCCGCCGCAATCGTGATGCTTCCGGCGCCGTTCGTAACGTCGATTCCGTCACCGGCCGTCAACGTGGCAACCGTTGGATCGCCTGAGTTGTCGCCGATCAATAGCTGCCCGTTTGTGAGCACTGCCGTGGCACTCACCGCGCCTGTGCCGCTCCCGAGCAGGACACCGCCGTCAGTCAACGACGTGGCGCCGGTTCCGCCGTTCCCGACGGCAAGCGTACCCGATACATCGGTGAGATCTGATGTGCTGCCGCCGGCCACACTGTCCGCGTAAGCTTTCGCGGCCTTGGCTGACACAAGAGTGTCATGGGCGCCACTGACGGATGACAAGTCGGTGTCGATAGAAGTCACCGCCGTTCCGCCGTCGAAGCTGAGCCCGCCGGTCAGATCGATGTCTCCAGCTACGGAGAGCGTGTGATCTGGGCTATCCGTACCGATGCCCACCATTGAATTCGAAACAACAAGGTCAGTATCAGCACCGGATCGGATGTGACACTTGACCGCCGTGGTGTTGATTCGACCGAGTCTGACACTGTCCGCGCCATCGGTTCCGATCTTAATGTTAGCGTCCGCCCTGATGTCGAGGCTGCCGGCCGTGTACACGTGTGATGTAGTGATCGCCGTTGGCTGAAAGTAGAGATCGCCATCGATACCGAGTGTGCCCTGTGGTGTGTTTGTGTTGACCCCGAGACGGTTGTTGGATTCGTCCACGGTCACGGTTGTCCCGTCTACCGTCAAGTCTGACGCTACAACTGCACCGCCGGATCCGAGGATGCCTGATGAACTTTTCGATACTTTCATGGGTTCAGCCCTCGATCATGGCTTCGACAACTGTCGAGGCTGTAGCGCTGGAGAGGTACACGGCGGTCACACCCTTTGAGGAGTTGATACCATCAGAGAGACTGATCTCGGCCCACGAATCGCCGTCAATGCTGACGTAGGCCGACCCAAGCGATCCGCCGTCGCTGCCTGTGAAGGCTACCATCCCGTCATTCGTCATGAAGCGCACGGACAGCCTGGACGCCGTGTGTGGAATGTTGAGTTGGGTCTGAACATTGGACCCCCCAAGAGTGATCCGGATTGCCTCGGGGAAGGCTGATCCTGCGAGTGTGCTGGCCATGGTTGTCTCTCCGTGTGTAGGTTAGAAGCTTCTTGATTTTCGCGGTGGCGTTGATAGTTCGACTGACGTTGTGAAGTTCTGCCAGTCTACGTCAACACCCGTAACCAGGTATTGGGTGCCATTGTGGAACCGGTCGATCTTGCCCTTAAATGGGAACGCCGTGTCAGCGATCGTGATGTCGGGACCGTGGATCATGTCGTAGATGTAATCGCTGTGAAGGGACACCACATCACCGGGCACAAGTTCCGCAAACTTCCAGCCCCTCAGCGTGAGGGACATCTGGTCGGGTATCCGAGTGTACCACGGTGAGAGCCTGTGCTTGACGTTTTGCGTTGCGTTGCTCTCGTTGAATGCCTCCACGTCATCATCGAACGCGCGCGAATTTGACGGGTGGATCAGGCGAAACTCGGTTGGAAGCGTGCCAACGTCTTCGCTTGTATGGTGAGCGGATGTGCCGGCGTACCTGATCTGGAAGTACTCCACCGGGGCGTCTGGGTTGTGTAATTGGTATGCGTCCTCGGAGACAATGTCATCGTCTGTGATCGTGTATTCTGCGCACGACTTGGCTTCGGATAACTCATAGCCGACGATCTGCTGCACAAAGCGCCAAGAGAGCCCGCCCTCCTTGAATACGAGCCAAGAACCAAACGCCGAGAGAAACTCCTCAAGCCCTCGATAGGGGTTTTCCAGTGGAGCGTCTGTGATAAAGTCGCCATTGAAGTCCGTGTAAAGCGACATGAACCGAGAGCGCCACGAGTTCAGATCCATGCTGTTCACAAGATGTGATGAGAACTTTAGCCCCATGTGCCAATTGTCCGGCATCGTGATGGTTCCATCCCCAGCAAGTCCCCCGAACAGAATCATGTATGCAATATCGGGGACCGTATCGAAGACGTAGCCAAGCGATGTGATCGTGTCGTCGTCTGCCAGCGCCGTCCGTGTGGTTCCAATCACGTCTGTCGTTACCACCGTGAACGTTGTGGCTGTCTTCTCTGTCCACTTCAAGTAGAACGGATCTCCATCTGATGGCGTACAATACAGCAGACCACGGCCGGCCGGGCTCACTGTGTCGTCTTTGTCGAATTCGGCTGTGTTGTTTACTGTGAGCGTGCTGGATGTTGTGGCCCACGTTCCGTTGGTTTCCGTGGTCTCTCCGGCCTGCTTCATGAATCGGGCTGACATGGTCCGGCCTGTCCGGCCCTGTAGCGCCGAGAACAGATCGTCAAAGTCCATCGTCCAGCTATTCAACGAACCGGTCAAACTCTTGAACGTATACACGCCAACGGTTCCCCATTCGTCGTAGTCCATTCCGGCGAAACCAACCTTCAGCTCAGCCGTCATTCCGCGCGGTATGGCCATCCTAATTCGCTGTGCCACGTCAGCGCCTGACAAGAGAACGCGGAGCCCACCGAGAGAACTCCGCCACGTTCGAACGGTGACCCGTTGCCCTGTAGCGCTGACCCCCGCGATTGCGTGTCCTATCTCATGCGCGCCGATGCCTTGCCTGTCGTGTGAATGCAGCACATACCGGTGCTCTGTCAGCGAGTCCTCAAACAGATCCGGAGACGCAAAGTCGAGAGCAAACATGGGCTCCCCGCCCGTGCTCAGCTTCTCTTTGAAGGCAAGACTCCACGCCATTAGAAGGGGCTCTCCTTGGCTTCAAAGCCCGTCAGGATCGTTTCCTTGCCCGCCGTATCCGCCATCGGTCCTTCTCCACCGTGGAACAAGTTGTCAATGCTGCGAGCGGAGCCACTGGAACTTCCACCGGACTCATCAGCAAGACCCGATCCGTTCTCGCCCTGCTCACCGTATGCGTTAGCGATGTTGCCGTTATAGACCTCACACGTGAAGTCTACTGTCCAACTGACGCGATGATCGGATGTGATCAATGGCGATCCCATCTGCCCCTTTGGCCACACGAGAAACGGGAAGAAGTCCCGGTGTCTAATCAATGAGACTCCGCGCTCCATGTGGTTGTAAAGTAGCCCTGTTTTCAGATCGATCTCGGGCTTGTTGTACGCTTCGACCTGGACCTCTTCGCGCCTGCCAGCAGCCCCAAAACTCTCGATGTGCAGCACGTCATCAGCGGCGAGACCGTGCGCGCCGTATTCGCTCATAAGACGCGCCTCGTGTGTTACCTCGTTGAACCCTGGAGACCCACTTGCAACCGGTGGTAGTCCGGTGATGAATCCGGTGGTTTTCACAAATGCAGCGAATTTCTTGGAGTCGTCTACTGTGAACGAGAACACACCGCCGGCCTCCAGGTGGCTCTGTAGGCTGTAAAACTGCTCAGCCAGGGTGAAGTCCGTGAAGCGCTCTAAAACGATTCTGACGCGCATTCCAGACCGCCTGGCGACCCTTGAGAACTTGCCCCCCATGCTGACGCTGTCGGATACCTCACGGTATGGCGTGATCTGAAGGTCACTCACGCGCTCGCCGAAGTCGATGGTTCGCAGTTTGTCGTGTGGGTAATAGTGATCCGGTGTGAAGTAGATCTTCGAGTTTGCCATGCCTACCCCCTTGTACCGGTTGGGCTATTGAACAACGGCGACGTTGACCGGCCAAAGCTGGAGAACTCTTGTTCGAGCAACTTGCCGAGCCCCCTGATGGCGTTCCTGTCCACGACGTTGGTGTTGATAGTGACGTTGACGCCACCGCCACCCATGCGCCGCTCCATCCCTTGCGTTGTGGTTCCGCTGTTTGGGACGATGGCCTCACCAGCTTGCAAGAAGAACGCGCCGGTTCTGTCCACGTGTGATGTACCGGTGTGCAATTTCCTCATCTTCTTTGGCATCACAGCTTCTAAAAATTGCGCCTGAAGTGCTCGCATATTTTCGCCGCCCTTCAACCCCAAACGATCGGCCTTTCGAAGACGCTCTTCTCTTTTTGCGTCTCTCTGTTGTTTCCTTGGTTGGAAGATTGCGCGTATCTTCTCCAGTAATTTCTCAAACGCCTTGAACAGAGACATCACAAGCGTCTCAACTAAGACCCTGGGCAACTGCACTATCAATTCCGGGACAACTTCGAAAATAGCCTTTACGACGCCCTTGATCGATGACTTCAGATTGTCGACAATTTGATCCGTCCCCATTTGTCCAATCGCCGCCAAGCCCTGAACAAGTCCACCCGCCGGCCCCATCATCGATGTCAGCGCTGTGAAGGGGTCGGTCAACTTGCTGACCAAGCTTTCTGCAAGCCCCGCCGGGCTCAGCTTGTATTGAAGATCGAGCAATGAAGCGGTTGCTTGCTGAAGGTGTCTTTCAGTTGCCTCAAGGGACGCCTTCAGCGAGTCTTCCAATTCTTCGGCGGTTGGTCCTGTGGCCGCCTGTGCTTCGCCTGTCTGCTGCTGCGGTGTGGCCGGCCCTCTTCCACCACCACCGGATCGCCTTTTGTCTAAGTTGGCGACGCGATTTTGTATCTTGCTGACCATGTCCTCAGCCTGGGTGGCGAAACCGCCCATTGCGACAAGTTCCTCTTTGGTGTCGATAATCGTCGCGAGCCTGTCCTCCAGCGCCTTCTGCTCTTCTTTGGTGTTACCCAAAAACGTCCCCGCGAGTGTCTGGCTCAGCTTCAGTACGATCTCGGTGTACTTTCTGCCGATGTCCATTATCGCCGCGCCTACTGCAAGGAAGGTATCCAACAATAGACCCGCAAGCTTTAACGACCCGAACAGACCACGAACCACGCCATCGGATATGACCCGCGACATCACCCGTAGGCCATCTGCGTTTTGATCGATGAATTCCAGCATGGCGCGAAGCGTTTCTTTGGCTGTGTCAAACAACCCAGCATCGCCGATGTCTTTCTTGAATTTGAAGAACGAATCTTGAAGGTTCGACAACATACCGTCGAACGTTGCCGCTAATTTCTGTGTACCACCCTTGAAGATACCGTCTGGATCCGAAAGTGTTGCCACCATGGCATCTCGGAATTCTTCGGTCGACATCTTCAACGCATCAGCGCCCGTCCTCAACTCCACCTGTGCTCGCAACGCTCGACCGGAGATCGTCTCAACTGCGCCCGCGCCAAACTGCATAGCGCGACCAACTTCAACCGCCGCCGAAGCAAGATCGGTACCCATTGCGCCAGCGAAGTCCATCACAAGTGGAAGCGTCTCTTCCGCGTTGACGCCAAGCGCCCTGAGATTGACTTCCGCTTCAATCAGTCCAGGCAATTCAAATGGAGTCGTTGAGCCAATTCGGAATAGTTCGTCCAGCCGGTCTTTGGCTGCTGCGGAGGATCCCATCAGGACTTTGAGTCGGGTCTCGAATCCTTCCATCTGCGCGCCGGCCTCAACGCCGCCGACGGCCAGCATCTTCATCGGCTTAACGATCGCAAGGACAGCGGTCTGTGCGGCTTTGGCAGCCATGCCCATCAGATGCAATTTGCTTGCCAATTCCGTGTATTTCGTCGTCGCTGTCTTGGCGTCTTTGCCTGACTGGTCCGCCGCCTTCCCAACCTTCTTCAGTGGGGCGGAAGCGCCGTCGCGCATCTCGATCAGGAATTTAATTGTATCGCCCGCCACCTTTTTACCCCTTCAAGACCACCACCGGAACAACCGGAATCCCGCCACTATTGGCCATTCTCTCCATCATCTGCGCCGCTGTGGCGTCTCTCTGTCTGTATACCTCAAGGGCCAAGCCCAACTCATAAGGAGACAACTCAAGCAATTCATGGGGCAGTCTTCCGAACATCTTGCCGAGTTCGCCGAGTACCAGCAGAATCTCCGGATTCTTGGCGAAAGGATGCGAGCCTCTCGGCTGCTTCCTCCCCGTCGGTTGACAGTGACATGATGCGCGTGAACAGCACATCCACCACACCCGCCGGCAGACCACCGACCCACAGAACGCCCTTGTCAGGGTTTTCTTTCTTCTGGTCGATCACAAGCTTCAACTCGTCCCACTTCTCACCATCACCCACCGCGATGGTACCGGCGCACACTGTCGCCTCCTGAAGTGTCGCCATCTCGCCCGCCTGCTTCGGGCTGATGCGGTTCATGACTTCCTCGGCGCTCTGTTCTTTGCTGTCGTCTGGGCTTGCCACGGCAAGGAATGCCACCCCGGCCTTCGCCAGGTCTGCCGAGCAGATGCGACGGACCCTCCAAAAAAGTCCCGCCGCTTCCACCTCATCGATCGATGCGTTCTTGATTGCGTGTAGAATGCTCATTTTTCACCTTCCTAATTTGAGCGTTTATCAGTTGCCGATCCCTGTGCTGTCACCGTTGATCACTGTCAGCTTCAGACCCTCATCTGTGCCGTCCGATTGTCCGATCAACGTGATGCTCTGCCGCACCACGTTTGCATCGCTGATAGGGTCCGTCACCGTGGACAGGTACGCATTCTGAAGATCGATCCGGAATGATCGGGTGCCATCGGTAAACGTGATGTGGGCATCGCTCTCCGTGTCGGAGATAAACGCCGCATACAGCGCGTCTTCGACTTCCACAGTGATCGCCAGTTCCACGCTCTGAAAGTCAGACCGAAGTGGCTTAGCTGTAACGGTGGAGCCAAGATGCTGACGGACTGCCAGCGCATTGTTAACGGTCAACGTCATATCGATCAGATCGTAGGTCGCTCCGTTGAATGTAAATTGTCCCGCTTGGCTGTGCAGGATCGGCGCGTCGGTGGCGCTGAAGGTCGGAGTTCCAGCGCTTCCACGGGGCGTGGCTGCTCCGGTCTCAGCGATCACATCGAAGTCGCAGGTCATCACACCGCCAGCCGACACAGTGAAAGAGCCTGTGTTGAGCCTGCAACCTTCGAACACTTCACTGGTTCCGGTGCCTCGAATGTTCTCAATAGTCAGGCCCGTAGGCACATCGTCTGCAAACGTGTAGACATGCGTATAGGGGTTGGTTCCTGTAGTCGAAACGGCGCCCATCAGGTGCTTACAGAGGAGGCCCATTGACCGATATGAGGCCTCGATACTGAAGCTTCCACCTGCGTTATCGGCCTGCACGTAGTGCGATCGACGCATAGCGCCCGCGCCACCTACTCGCAGTGTAGGCCGTGGGACCTTTTCAATTGTGCGCGTCAAGCTTGACGAGATCAAGGGGCGCCAGTTTGTTCGTGATACCGCCGTTCCGTATGTCGATTCTGCTCCGAAGCCAATAGCGGCCCCTCTTCCGTGGTAAATAGATGCCATGATGTGCTCCGTGGGTGGGATTATGTGGGTTCAGTTACATCGCTGACACGGATCGCACAACGAAAGTCAAGCACCCTCGTTTCATCCGTGATCACCGTTAGAATTGCTACGTAGTTCGTTCCGCTGGATCCGCCCTTGATCGTGGTGCGTATGAAGTCACCAACCTGGCAGATCGACGCGTTGTCTGACATCGACGTGACAGCGCTACCTTGACTCTCGACCGTGTAGCGGACGTTGTCCACCTCTTCAAGATGGCGCGTGTTCTGATACGGTATGCGTCGACGTGATAGCACCCGCGAAAGGTCCCACCACACGTGGATGTCTTCCCCTGATGCCTTGGCGATCTCGGTGCGCGGGCTGGTCGCTCCAGGTGGCTCCGGACGGCATGACACGATCGGGCTTGAACCCGAACCGGGCACAGCGATCTGAATCGTTCCCGTCTTGGGTGTCGTGCTATGTGTGAACGAGGACTGCTGAGAACTGGCTCCCGTCTTGCCCCAATAGACCCAGAGCGTGAGCGCTGCTCCTGTAGAAGACGCGCCAAGATTATCCACATGGATGGTCCCTGTCTTGGCCGCGTAATCCCACGATGCCAGCTTGTATGTGGTGACCGTCGTTCCGTTCCCCTCCGTCACTACAACGTCATTCCCAGACGACAACACCAGATCCCAGAACTCAGGCCACTCTGATGGGATCACAATCGAGACTTCGATCGTGTTTGTTCCGCCGTGGTTGTTGACGCTGACCGCCGCTCGATGGCTGTAGTCTGAACTGTACCAAGACATTTTACGCTCCTGCTCGTTCAGTGTAATCGATAGTGAGCACGAGAACAGCAAGCCCCAAGGACGGCCGGTCGAGTTCGTGACCGTCGAAAGCGGACGCCGAGATCTCGATGTCTCTCACGTTACCTCCGAGCGTTCTGTCTTCTTCGAGCGCGCGCATGATGTCGTCCTGGAGGTCCATGGCATCAAGTAACGCAGTGCCTGGTGCGCTGGATGTTGCCGCCGTCCATGCTTCGATCTGAACGCTCATGGTCCTGTCGTAGTTGCGTAGCACCGTGCGACCCGCTGTCTGCGCTGTCGTCACTCCGTTGGGGTAGATGTAGCAACCGGGGAGCCTATGCGGGGCGAAGCTTTCTCCGATCACCACTTGATCGTCGCCCCGTAGATCGTGGGCATACGTCCCAGCAGGACCCGTTCCAACGTTGGCGATCTGCGTCTTGATCTGGTTCAGTATGGTGCGTTCAAGACCCAAGGTTCACGCTCCGCAACGCCTTACGCAAGTTTACCGCCACAACGCGTGGCAGTCGTTTTGCTGCTATTTGCCTGGATGGCTTCAAGAATGGCCGTTTTTTGATCTTCACTGAGCGCACTAACAAGTACCAAGGATCCATCGTAAACCGATTGACAAGCATTGCCTTGTCATTCTTCAGCTTCACAAACTGAAACTCCGTCCCACCTTTCAGCGCTGATTGAAACCGATCGCGACCGGTCCGAGTTGTAGCTGGTCCGCCTGGAAAGGGAATCCGCAAATACTGCGCGTTCTTCGGGTAGATTCTATCTTTTCCGTCTCGCGTTTTGCCTGTCTCGTGAATGTGTGCATATGGTACCCGCTTCGATCCTGCCTGAACCCCGCTGCGCACGCCTCCACGAATTTCACGAACAACCGGCTTGATTGACTGTCGAAGCTTGCCACTCCGGACGTTGAGCGGGTTTCCGCCTGTGGTTCTTAGCTTGGCTCCTCGCTCCATCATTAACGCAAGTTCATGGCCGGTCTGCACAATTGATTCCGATATTGCACCGGTGCGGACAGCCTCTTTTAGCCGGTCCCGGAACTCGTCGAGGGTCATTGTGGCCATTCAGCCCACCCAAATAGCGCCGGCTTGGCGGTACGGGTTCAGCGCCTGCTTCACTTCTGGCAGCAGATCCAGACCATTCACCGTGATCGATCCGCCGCCCTGACTGATACTCTTGCGGCCTACGTGGTCCCGGCCTTGGAACCAGTGTGCGACCTGTAGACCCGCTGCATGCTTTATGTCTTCGGGAATAGTAGAGAACCCGATGACGGCGACCACTTTGATCGCTCTTCGGCCAGTTGACCAGTACCCGTGGGAACTTGTGTCGGTCAGCCGGATCAACGACTCGTCGCCGTACAACTCATAGTCGCCAGCAGCCACCAGATCCGCCGAAGCATACAACCGATCGTCACTGTCGTGTATCGATGTGACCGAAAGAATTGGAGCGTACGGCAACCGCAGCTCCTGGCCGCCAGGTCCGTCAAGATACAGTGTAATCGTCGTGTCTTCGAGCGTAGCGGCGCCGCCCGCGCTTGCTGGGGGTAGACCGAGATAGGACGAAAAAACAGCGTCAGCACGGCTAATCAGGGTGGTCAGGTTGCTGTCCTCCCCGGTGCCGGTGATGCCTCGCACGTACAACCGCGCCTCTGCTGCCGTCATAATCGCCACAGATTAGCCCTCAGCCGCTTTTTTCTTGGGCTTAGTGGTCTTACCCTTCTTCAGCCACTCGGGCGCCTCTACGCCCTCTGGAAGGTCAAGGTCGCGAGACTCTCCCGCTGTCCAGTGTACGCCCGTGGGGAATGTTCCCCGCTGTGTTGCTGTGTACTTCATTTCTCCGCCTTCTTGGCTTTAGAAGCCCCGCCCCGCTTTGTCGGTGACTTGACGGCGCGGGACTTCTTCGGTGCGGCAACTGCCGACCCTACAGGCTCGAAGGCATCGCCATAATCAGCCTGCAAACGCTTTGCGTCTGCATCACTGACTGTCTTTTCGTCACCTGGGCTCCACTCACCTGTGGATCCCCGATAGACGCTTGTATGTTGAAAACCTTTGAATTTTAGGGTCGGCATTGTTTACCTCTTAAATGTTGTATGCGAAAGCAACGGACTTGCTGGATTCCTCAAGACACTTGAAGATCGTCCTACGTGTCGCGACGACCTCTATGGCTCCGTTCACGATTTCGCGGTCAACGTCGATCGTAAGTGGCTTGTAGTTGCCCATCATGTACGCGTCACGATTCACCAAGAGATACCCGGTTTTGGTTTTTGTAACGTTGTCATAGATACCACTGGCGTTCATGTCAGCCGTAACGTAGTCGCTCACGATCACTGGAGCCCCTGCGATGCTGGCCACTTGACCTGTCAAAACCGCCGCTTGGGGCCCAATCTTGTCGATCGTGGCGACTTCGTCTACCGCAAGCAAATGCGTGAGGTAGTACTCGGGCGAGCAGATAAAAGCCATGTTTGATCCGACGCCGTGTGCGCCGTCCATTAGTGCGCGAGTGGTCAAGATCCCATTGTAATGGTCACTGTCACCACCGCCAGAACGGGTTGCTGATACGTCAAACGCTTGAGCACGAAGGCCGAGCCATGCCGACCGGTGGTCATCCGATCCGCCAAGACCGGAAGCATTCCAACGGGAGCGCGGGTTCCAATTGGCGATGGTGTCTTGGTGGGTTCCGGCGGTGTCACCGTTGATAATTGCATCCTCAACGGCTGACGCGATAGCATCGGCCAATGAATTGCGAGCGTAGTCGAGACCGGCAACGACCGAATCAACCGACGCATCCTCATCCACTGTGATCCGCGCCGCAAGACTTTTGGCTGTCATGCTCACTTGGCTGGTCGTGTCATCCTCAGCGGTGATCGTGCCGTAAGTGGCGCCGCTCTTCAGGTATGGCTTGACCTTGTAAGTCAGAAACGGCATCCGTAGCTCTTTCCCGGGCATGGCAAGCGTGGGGAACAATGCCTCCACCGCTTTCGGTGTGTAAAGCTTAGAAACAAGTGTAGGCATGAGAAGATCAGGAATCCACTCGGCACCTACGCCAGCGCTGTCGCTGAAGGCTTTTCGAACTTCGACAGGCGCCGACTTCATGTGCGCTTCGAGCTTCGCGTCCAACTGAGGAACAGAACCAGAACGGGTCATCAATTTGGCAAGATTCCGATCGTCTACCAACTGCTTGAATTCCTGATGCCACTCACCGCGATCGGTGGTGTCTACAATCATTCCCGCAACATCGAGCGATCCGTCTTGCTTTACGAACTGTCGAAGGGTCGCTTCCTTTTCGCTTACGGTTTCGACCTTGGGCGCCGCCATCTCTGCGATCTTCTGTTGGGCGTCCTTGAGGTCCGCCGCCATCTTCTCGATCACGTTGTCGTTCAGATCACGGTTAGCGTCACTCAGTCGCTTTTGCTCTGACTTAATTTCTGACAAAACGCGGAGCGCGTCGTCTTTCGTTTGAATATCCACGTTGTCTCCAGTGTGGGTGCGGGCTATTCGCCCTGGGTAAAAAGTGCCTCGAAGCTGTCAGGCTCGTCGGCGGGGGTTGAATCGTTCAAAAATAGGTCGAGCCCGTCCTGTACTTGCTCTTCAGTTGAGTCTGCGAACAGGGACAGCAACTCGTCACGGACAACAGATCGAAGCGTCCGATCGTCTTCGTCGTCGTCATCGCCACCGTAGCCACCATATCCCTCGGACTCTGGCTCTTCGGGTGCCATGTCGTGCTCTGCTTTCGCATAGGTGATGGTATACGTGTCTTCGGTTTCTTCGACGTTAATGATGTGCTTCGCAGCCGGCTCCATGCTTGCCGGTGGTAGCGGCATCTTCACCGCTTCGGGCTCCAGCCCCCAACGCTTCGCACGCACTGCGAGCGCATGCGGGTTTGCTGGAATTGCAACCGCACTCACTTCAAGGAGCGAGTTGAATTCCATCAGCGACCCCGCGCTCTTCTCGCTGTACGCCGGATGGTCTGTCGGCAGTTGTGACCGGGGGGTCACTTTGCCAGGCGCAAAGCCAACCGAGAATGCAGACATGAACCCATTGCGGTACTGCTGCGCGAGTCGTTGTCCGAGCGGGTTGCTCTCGTGCTCGTCAAACTTGACGCGCATCATGAGCGTGTCACCGACGAGATCGATCTCGACGGCCTTTCCGACCACGGGTCCCTCGTAATCGTGAGCGTGCATAATGACCGGCGAACGACGAAAATCGTCCAGCTTCCATGAGGGCGCCACCACATCATCCATGCGGTCGGCATCTGGTGTGCTGGCTACCGCTGTGATTGTGCCGTCGTCGCTGGCTTCCGCCTTGCAGATCATTGTCTTGAATACGTGCTTCATTTGACCACCTTTCCGATCATTGTGCATCGGCAATTAATGTCCAAAGACCCCACCCCGAAGAGTCCGGGAGCGTCCGCCGTTGCGCCGTTCTTTGTGAACTGTGCCGCGCTTGGAATCGTCGTTCCGTCGAGATCTCTGTGCGCTTCCCTGACAGCTTCGTCGCGTGCGGATAGCCACATCTTTTGTACCTTGATTCCCGACTCTTCCGCTTTGTTGTACGCTGCGTTGGCTGCATGGTTAGCGAGTCGTGTCGTCTCTGTCGTTGCGATTGTCATCGCCCGGTTGGGGCTGAATGAAGTCGACTGGACGATCTTGGTCTGCATCTCTGCCAGCGTGGCGCCCTCGGTGATCAAGTCGTCAACCAACCGACCCACCGATCCGCGTGTCGTTTGCAGGATGCTTGTCTCCATCTGACGCACGGAGAAGAGCGCTTGTTGTGCGAGTTCCTGTTGGTCATACAACAAACTCTGGTCGATACTCTTGGATGCTTCCTGGTATGCATCCGCCAACGCTTGACGATACAACGGCCGGAACAGCCTCATGATTTCGTTACGCTCAAAGGTCTCATCCAAGACCCGATCCAGGACCACCGAGTCCAGCGACTTGGTCACCGACTTGTTGCCGAGTTCTTCCTTGAGTCGCTTGGCTATTCGTGCCGCTTGCGCTCGAAGGTATCGACGCATAGACGATCCGATTCGGCGCTCGTGCGGTGTATGCACTCTGTCGATAAACGTCCGCCAGGCAACCTCTCGCCCCTCGTCGGTGTCGAGGTCAACCGTGTGAACCTCGCCGCTTATCCATTTTGCAGCTTTCTCGGTGTCAGATTCAATAGTAGCTTCGGTAATGAGCTTTTTCATGTAGCTCTCGCCACGACTACCCACGACAAGCCACTTCATTTGCGCAACGACACCCGCCAGCCGGTAGTCTTCAAAATGACGCGCGGCCCATGCTTCACGAAGCCTGACCGCCTCTTCTTCTCCGCGCGTTTCAACCTTGCCGCTATTAAGCGCAATCGGTCGGAGCTTCTTGAATTGCTCGTTGCCTTTGACGTTCCCGCCCGCTCTCCAGATCTCCGGGTATTCCAGCTTGATGTGCTCAGCGAACTCCGGATCGAATACCTTGTATTCGCTGTTTCTCAGGCTCACCGTGTCATCATCACCAGACGCCGGGAAGTTAGTAGGATCCGTGTCACCGACCGCGCGAGCTTTGGCCGGCTCATCGTTATCATAGACCAGCCACCGCGCCACCTGTTCCGCGTCCGCCTCTTCTGGCTCTGGTGCTGCCTCGACCTCTTCCGCGTTCAGGTTCTCAAAGCCTTCGATCGCCGCTGCTTCTTGCAAGCTCACGCCCATCATCCACCATGTGTTCACACGGTTGACCCGCTCGGTGCGGCTCTCCTGTAGCGCGTCCACTTCGGAGAAGTCCGACACGACCCGCAAGCCGTCACTGTCTGGGAACATGCGCAGAAGCCTGGTGTACTCTGAATCCATCAGCGACGCCCGAGACTGTAGCTGCTCCCAGTACAAGCGCATCTGCTGGCGACTGCTCGCGTAGTTGGCCGACTCCACACCGACGCGCACGGGGACCACACCGATCGCCGCCATCACGGCCTCTTTGGCCAGTTTGCGCGTTTCTTGGTACTCGAGATCTCTCAAGCTGTGGGACAGTTGCTTGTATTCGACACCCGCGCCGAGGATGACGGTCCCGCTCTTGGCCTTCAGTTGCTTCTCGAAGCCTTCCCGAAGCTGTGTGATCTGTGGCCGGGTCCATATGTCGCCCGATTCGGCTGGACTCAGGATACCCGTTGGCATGCCTGTCTTCGCGCTCGTTGCCGCTAACTCTGACGCCGCAAGGTCAGTGGTCAGATCGTTGTGCAGGCTCTCGATGGCCCCGCTACCGTACAGCATCGATGGGTTGCTCTGCCAAGACGGGGATCGGAAGTGGAGCACCTGCTCGAAACCGTAACGAACCACCGCCCCGGCTCCGTTGTATTCGTACTCCTTGATCTGCCCGTCGTCGTTAGGGACGATCTTGACACGCTCCGGATGCAACCGGATGAGCGCACGTGGCTCACCCTCACCGGCTACCAAAGCAAACGCATCACCGGTCAGCAGCATGTCTACCACCAACTGCCGAGCAAACAGGATCCCCGGTGTCCGGCTGTTAGGCCGTTCAAGCAGATCCAGAAACGGGTGGTCCTCGATGGTCTCCGCGTCCTTCCCGCGTCCCTTGATTATTCGATGGGGCACCTTCGTCAGGTCACTCGACACAGCTTCCACGCATGCCCGCACCCAGGGAAAGCGAGCCATAGCAGCCATGGAGTTGAGCGCCGAATAGGTTCGGGCTCCTGGGTCGTCACCGATGAAGTCCGAGCCCGCGTTGTGCGTTGTGCTGCCGTCCGGCTTCACTTCCACAAGGCGAAGAGCACGCAAGATGCGCGGGAACCAACCGTCACGAATTGCCAGTTCAGTCTTTGCCACGGTTCGAAGTTACCGCATTTTAGATTCTTTAGCAATTTTAGTTTCTTTAGTTTCCAGATGCAGGCACAAAAAAACCGCCCGTGGGCGGCTGTCTTGCGGTGGCTGTCTAAGGCATCGGTGGACCTTCTGGCGCTCCGATGTTGCTGTTGCCGAGCACAGCCGGACGACCCGCCCGAATGATCTCCGCTTTAAGTTCAGACAGCGTGGTGGCTGTACCGCCGAGATAAGCCGGTACAATGGTAGCCTTCGTCCACCGTTGTTTGTCTTGCTCCCAGTAGTACACACAATTGTGAGTGGGAGAAGGACGAGAAGAAACGAAAGAAGAAACAGACATGCTGTATCCTTTGCCCGTTTGGGCGGTTTTGGCGCGTGTGGCGCCGAGGTTGTTTTGTTTCGTCGTTTCCATACTCAAGTTATAGTCCACAGCTATACTGATAGCAAGGACTTATCGTCAATCAGTGAAAATAGATCCGCTAAACGCTGTACGTGTCGCGATCACCCAAGACGATCACCCGATCGCAAACGTCGACCGCGCGAGCTTCGAGCAGATGTATCTGAGCGCGTCAATCGCGTGGTCTGACTGCCTTGGCGCGGGTGCGTCTTTGACCTCGGCACCCTTCGACGGTGCCCAGCAATAGCCCTCCATCTCTCGGATCAGGTTGGTGCAGCATTCATGAACCACAAGCGCCGGCTTGCCGCTGATGGGGTTGATCGCGAGTCGCTCACTGATTGCATTGATCCCGCTTCTGATACTTCCCGGCGCCTTCTTGGCAGCCACTGTCGGTATCCCGTGCTCTCTGGCGAGACTCAACCGCGCGCCACGGTCCTCAGGGTCTGCCACCGTCCAGAACACTTCCCGCCCCGCAAGCAGCTTGTGGATCGCCCTTGCGTGCTGGCTGATTGTCCACTGTTCTTGATAGTGCTCCGCGATTACTTCGAGCGTATCGTCACCCGTCACCGCGCATAGCAAAAACACAAATGCCGCCCTTGTGCCGAAGTCTACTCCACCGAGATAGTATTGAGCATCCACTTCTCGCGACGGCACGACGTGCGCTGAACGGCTCCACTCGGTGAACACCCGCCCCTCCAGCTGTGTGAATTCGCCACGGTCACGCGCTGCCCGTTCTCCCTCGTTGACGCCACGCAACAACCGCGAGCGCTTCTCCTGGTCAATGTGTGGATTGTCTGCACCGTGTAGAAAGAACGCAGCGCTCCCTTCGTCGGGACTGCCAACGAATCGCCGGTGAACCCATGAGAACCCCTTGAGCGGTGTCATGGTGAGCATCGCCCATCCCGATCGACCCTCCCACAATGACCGCGTCAACCGCTGCATGCCTTCATTGTATATGGCCTCGTCATGCTCTTCATCCAGCCACAATACGTCTGCGCTGAATCCTTGCATGGCGCGCGCGCCCGAATCGTTAGTGAGAAACCGGATCTTCCCGCCGTTGGGGAATCGTGCCTCACTGAATCCCGGCCCGTCCCGGTTCCGCCATTCCGTCCCAGCCGGCGCCCATCGCTCCACCGCTGCCCGTTGGATGTTGATCGACATGGTGCTATTGAGACTGGACGCGAGCACAATCCCCGGCCGTGGTGGGAACAGCGACGGCTCCAACTGGTTCCGCCGGATGAACGCCTCGCACGCCGCATGGCCTCGACCGTATGCGACCGCGCAGGCCACCATGGCGCCGAGTTCTGTCTTACCACTCCCATTGCCGCCGAAAGCCGCCACAGCATCCACGCCGGCCCGCTGCAATGGTGCGCGCTGTGATGTGCGTGGTGGGTCGTTGTGCCACAACGTAGCAAACGCCAGCGGGTGCTCCGCCTTCAACCGTGCGAGCGCCTCAATGGCCGGCGCCACTGACAGCACCGCGTCGACGCTGCTCACCGCCCACCATCCAACGCCAACCGATCCACGGCCTGCCGGTATCGTTCCGGGTCAATCTCAGCGCCTACGTATCGCCGACCAGTGCGAGCACAGGCACGCGCCACAGGCGCCATACCTGCGAAGAGATCCAGAACCAGATCGCCGGGCTCGGTCCACCGTTCCAACCATTCGCACATCCACTCCACCGGCTTCTCGCTGTGCTTCTGTCGTTGGCTCTCATGTGCGTTGCTCAGTGCCCCCCACTTGATACCAGGCGACCCCTTGACATAGAGCAAAGCCAATTCGCTGTTTCCAAGCCAGTGATAACCGACACCCGCGTTTGGCTTCTTATGCCACGATCCGCCGCTTTTGTACTTCCATCGAAATCTCTCGGAATCGGCTGCATACCACCACTCTCCCAGCTTTGGCCAAGTACACCACACCAGCAACCGCGCGTCTTCGCTGAGATCGTACGCCCGATCCAGCATGATTGCGATCTGTCGATCTGTGATGGTTGCGTATTGCAGATCCGGATTGGCCACCCCTGGCGCTTGCGAGTAGGACCACGGCGGATCCGCTATGACCAACGATGGGACACCGGGCATATCATCGAGCAAGGCATCCACGGAGCAGCACCGAAGATCGATCCCCGCTGGCTGCTTGGGTTCCTTGACCTGGAGCAATTGAAGTTGGCTCATTCGTCGCTGTCCTCGTCAAACATCGGTAGCGCCGGCGCATCCACCCCAAGCACATCACACGCCGCCGGAAGCGCCTTCAGTAGTTCCGCCGCCAGTCGTGGCGCGTCGTCGATGGTGTGGACTTGCGCCTGAAGCTGTACCTGCTGCGGAGCCTCCAAGCCCAGCACCCGCGCCTCAGTAGCCAGCAACCGCGCTACCGTGGTGGTGTGTCCCAACTCCATCGCCTGCTGAATGGTGGCCTGCACCCGTTGCCGCCAGTCGCTCCGAATCTCTTCTGTGGTCTGCTCTTGGTCTTGGCCGGCCCACTCCCGCCGGATGATGGCCGCGTCCTTCCGTACTTGGTTAGGGCTCACATCGAATTGGTCGGCTACTTGAGCCTGCCTGGTCAGGGTCCAGTCACCCCGTACCAAGCAGGACTCAACCACCTCTCGGCGGGCCCTCACTTCCTCGTCTGTGTGCTTACGTCCCACGGTGGTAGTTTATTTATTCCCACGCCGCCCGTCAAGTCAGCACCGGTTCAAAGCCCCCGCCACCCTCGTTTCGCTCTGCTCCCTTGATACGCGCCACGATGTCCGGGTGATACCGTTCCTCCATCGTCAGGACCGGATGGCTTGCGCTCGTATGGTACACAGCCTCGGTGCTTGGGTTCTGCTCGTAGTCGTTGACCACGTCCGCCCAATGACGCGCCGCCCCGTTGCACAGCTTGTGTCCTTTCGGACAGTCACACCCCGCCGCATACGACGTGACACACAGCCGCCCGTGCTCGTATCGATGCCATGCCACCTCACGCCAACCGCTATTCCCGCACGCTGAACAGCCCTGTGGCGCCTCCTGGGGCTTGGTCAGGGGGTGTCAGCAGACCAACTATCGGGCTTGCCGAAGTTGCGGCCCATCGCCGTTAGTACGCGTTCAATCTTCTGCTTGGTTGCCATGTTCCCTCCTTAGAATGGCAGATCGTCGATCTCTTCCTGCTGTCGTTCTATCTCAACCGACCACTCACCGGCCTTGTTGATAAACTCCCCGAGGTGCTTCTTGCGGCAGAACGTCGACAAGTCGCACCCGTGGTCCTGCCACCATCGGGCGGCCTTTGCTGTCGTATACCAGTCGTAGGCGTGGAGTATCTCTGACGGTGTCGCATATCGCAACGCCTCGACCAGTGCGCTGGCTATCTGTGGCGTCAGCTTCAGCGCTCGCGCTCCCTGCTTCCACTGCTTGCGCTTGTCGTTCAACGCTTCCCATAGCTGACGGACTTCCACGGTCCCTATGTTCTTGCCACGGGTGGCCCCTTTTCGCGGTGATGGACTCTGCTTGCAGGCAGATGGGGCCCGACCATCGGTATCACTTTGAGACAGGACAGACTCAAAGCTTCCCTCGTTACCGTCAGGAATTGTGTTGGTGTCGGAACTTGTTTCGACATCTATATGTTCTAATTCTATATCTGTACCTGTACCTGTATTAAAGGATCGCGCACGCGAGCGGTTGATTTCCGGATTTTTTCGGATTTTTCCGGTTGATTTGTCCTCGTAAGTTCCCGGTATTGTTGAAGACTGGTGGGCGTTAGGGTGGTTCGTGACTCGGTTGATTTCCTGATTCCACGCTTCCATCCATTGTTCTGCTCGCTTGATTGCCTGGCGTGCCCTGTAGTCCGTCAATCCAGACCATCGGCACAGCTTGGACTTGCCCCAAGGTTCCCCGCTATGGATGCGGCTGCATAGGACCATGTGAACCACAAGGTCGGGCGCTGGGTTGTCTCGTGTCCACCCCCTCATCAGTTCGTCGTCAATCATGCCCCGTG
>LULN01000068.1_pt1 | contig 30103 bp, 27 predicted proteins | sample 728131 | NCBI WGS metagenome assembly LULN01 (sample SAMN03860288, study PRJNA289734) | marine metagenome | biome: seawater column; feature: ocean; material: water; isolation source: Red Sea water column Station 149 - depth 100m | place: Saudi Arabia: Red Sea | collected 2011-10-15 | depth 100 m
GCACGTAGCCGGGGTTGCCGATGAACGGGGCCTCGAAGAGCACCGAGAAGTACAAGAAGGTGAGCAGGGCGAAGAGGTAGTAGGGCACCGAGGAGAGCACGAGGAAGCTGGAGACCAGCGACTTGTCGGCCACGGTGCCTCGTCGTCTCGCGGCGGCCACGCCCAGGGGCACGCCGAGGAGGAGGTAGAGGAAGGCGCCACCGATGGCGACGGAGAAGGTGGCCGGCAGCCGGCCCTTCATCTCGTCCCAGACCGGCTTGCCGTTCTTGTACGACAGACCCAGGCAGGGCGCGTCGCAGCGGGTGGTCTGGCTCGCGATGGTGATGTCGCGGCCGGTGAAGATGCCCCCGACGTACTCCGGGAACTCGGTGTACCACGCGTTGTTGTAGCCCAGCTCCTCGGTGAAGACCTCGAGCTTGGCCGGCGTGCAGCGCTGGGATGTCTTGGTGTCACAGATCGCGCGCGCGGGCTCGCTGGGGCCGTACCAGAAGAGCAGGAAGATCGACAGCGACACCAGCAGCATCACGACGATGCCGGCGAGCAGCCGCTTGACGATGTAGGCGAACATCGCAGGTCTCCTTGTGGGAGTGGCGGGGTGGACGAGGGGGCCAGGGAGCCGGTGGGCCGGTGGCCCGGCGGGGAAGGACCCCCGGGGACGAGTCCCCGGGGGTCTCCCGCGATGGGGTGGGTGTCCCCGCCGCGATCGGCGGGGACACCCGGAACCGTCAGTGGTTCAGGGAGCGCTGGGCGCTCACTGCATCACGAAGACGTTCTTGTAGTTCGGCGCGCCCAAGGCCTCGTCACCCGAGGGGTTGCCGATCTTCGAGCCGAAGGTGAACAGGTTGTTGTAGTAGTTCACCGGGATGGCCGGGAAGAACTCGGTCATGATCTTCTCGTCGATGTCGCCCCAGGCGTCGGCCTGCTCCTCGATCGGGAGGCTCGGGACGTCAGCGATCATCTCGTCGATCTCGTCCTCCTGGAAACCACCGGTGTTGTAGGTGGCGCCACCACGGAACAGCGACGGGATGAAGGTCGAGCCCGAGGGCCAGTCCGAGCACCAGTTCACGCCGCGGACGGTCAGGCTCTTGTTGAGCTTGTCGTCGGGGTTGGTCCAGGTGGAGTACGGCGACTCCTGGACCGGCGTGTACTTGACCGTGAAGCCGGCCTCCTCGAGGCCCTTCTGGGCGACCTTCGCGCCGGCGACGGCCAGCGGGTCGGGCTCGTAGTAGATGGCGGAGTACAGCGGCTCGACCTCGGACTCCGCGAGGAGCTCCTTGGCCTTCTCCGGGTCGTAGCTGAACGCCTCACCGTCGACGAAGTAGTCCGGCTTGCCGGCCATGCCCGGGGGCATGATCGAGTTCGCCTGGACGCGGGTCACGCCGGGCACCTGGCCGGTGGCGGCCCAGACGTCCTCGTAGGGGTAGCCGTAGGCGATCGCCTTGCGGAAGGCCATGTCGGTCTTCTCGTAGTCCGGGTACAGGAAGCCGGTGCACTGCGCCGACTGCTGGACCAGGCGGTCACCCAGGGTGTCGAGCGCCTTCTGGTAGCTCGACGCCGACAGGTCGTTGGAGATCGCGGTCTGCGACTCGGTGTTGTCCGACAGCATGATCTGGTCGGTCTGGTCCGGGTCGGCGTTGAACTTGAAGATGAACTTGTCGGCGTACTGGTGGCGCGCCGGGTCCGACTCGGGGTCCCACTGGTCGTTCTTGACCAGGACGAGCTCGTCCTGGGCCTTGAAGGACTCGACCTTGTAGGGGCCGTTGGACATGATGTTCTGACCGTAGGCCGGCGGGTTGGAGGCCTTGCCCAGCGGGGCGGGGCCGATCGCCATGAAGGCGCCCCAGTAGTCCATGTCGGGGAACGACTTGGACATGTTGATGGTGACGGTGTTGGCGTCGTTGTCGAACTCCACACCCTCCCACTCGGTCCAGTCGGTGTCCTTGTCGGTGTAGGGACCCTCGAACTCGTCCGCACCGGCGAAGAACTGGGTGGAGTACTCGGTGCCCGGGCCGCCGGGGAAGGCGGTGGAGTCCATCGAGCGGGCGATGCCGAAGGCGACCTCCTCGGCCGTGATCGGCGAGCCGTCCTCCCAGCTGGCGTTGTCACGCAGCTGGAAGGTCCACTGGGTGTAGTCGTCGTTGGGCTGACCCAGGTCGACCGCGAGGTCGGGGACCAGGGTGGCGTTGCCGTCGGAGTCGACGCGGTACTGGGTCAGCGAGCGGCTGGTGAGCGCCTGCTGGATCGAGTTGCCGGTCACGGACCACCCGTTGGTGGGGTCCAGGTCGTCCGGGCCGTAGTCACCGGGAAGGAACACCGTGATGGTGCCACCCGACTCGGCGCCCTCGACCTCGGGCGCGGGGCCCTCGGCGTTGGGGTCCTTGTCCTTGCCTGCGTCGGTCTCCCCGAAGGAGCCCTCGGTGCCCTCGCCGGGCCCGTCTCCGGATCCACAGGCGGCCAGGGCCAGGAGCGAGGCAACGGCGAGCGCTGCCAGCGGCTTGGTCCGTCTCATTCTGGCGTTTCCTTTCTGGTGCGCGCCCGGGAAGGCTTTCCCAGGCGACGTGCGGGGGTCCGCCTCAGCGGCGGGTCTTGGGGTCGAGCGCGTCGCGCAGCGCGTCACCGAGCAGGTTGAGCGCGAGCACGAGCAGCACGATCCCGATGAGGGGCTGGTAGAGGTAGAGCGGGTAGGTCTCGAAGAACGAGATGCCCTGGTTGAGGGTCTGGCCCCACGAGGGACGAGTCGTCACTCCGATGCCGAGGAACGCCAGGCCGGCCTCGGCGGAGACGAACGCGGGGAGCATCAGCGAGGAGGCGACCACGATCGGCGCGACCAGGTTGGGCAGCAGCTCCTTGATGAGCAGGCGACCGGTGGGCATGCCCATCACCCGGGCGGCCTGGACGAACTCGCGCTCGCGCAGCGAGAGGACCTCACCACGGATCAGGCGGGCCACCGACATCCAGCCGAAGCCGGCGAGCACTCCGATCAGCGCCACGACCTGCACGGTGGCGTAGTTGGGCGAGTCGCGGAACCGCTCGTTGATGATCGGGGCGATCGTCAGCGCGGCCAGGATGAAGGGCAGCGTGAGGAAGAAGTCGGTGACGAAGGTGAGGAACCGGTCCACGGCCCCGCCGAGGAAGCCACCGAGCAGACCCAGCGTCACGCCGAGCAGCATCGCGAGCACGGTCGCGATCGCGGCGATCTGCAGGGAGTTCTGCGCACCCTCGAGCCAGAAGGCGAGGTTGTCGGTGGCCGTGCGCGGCGCGATGCCGAAGGGGTGCTCCATGGTCAGCGGGCCGTACGGCGGGCCGTACTCGGCCTTGGGCGTCAGGTCGAGGTTGAGGAACTGCGACGGCAGCACCGTCTCGGTCGAGACCCCGAAGAGCTTTTGCAGCGGCCCGGCGAACACCGCGATGAGGACGAAGAAGAGGACCACGGCCATGCAGACCAGGGCGATCTTGTCGCGCAGCAGTCGGCCCATCGCGATGCGCATGGGCGACTTGCCGGTGATGGTGCGTCCCTTGGTCCCCGGGTCCTCGCCCTTCGGCTCGTCGCTCAGGTGCCCCAGGGTCTCGGGGCCGGCGGTCTCTGCCGACATGCTCTCCCCATCAGTCCAGCCAGCCGAGGGTCTCCCGGCCGCACGCCTGCGGCGCGCCGGACGCGACTCTATGTGACCCCTGTCCCGAGGACGATCACCTCGCGGTAACGATCCGGACACGGCAACGGCGGCGCCGCAACCGGGTTTCACCGGTCGGGACGCCGCCGCAGGAAGGCGCGTGCCTCAGGACTCCCTCGGGACGTCCTCCGCCGGCTTCGCGTCCACACCGGCCTCCTTGCGCTGCTCGGCGGTGATGGGTGCCGGAGCCGCCGTCAGGGGGTCGTAGCCACCGCCGGACTTGGGGAAGGCGATGACCTCGCGGATCGAGTCGGTGCCGGCCAGCAGCGCGACGATGCGGTCCCAGCCGAACGCGATGCCGCCGTGCGGGGGGGCACCGAACTTGAAGGCGTCGAGCAGGAAGCCGAACTTCTCCTGCGCCTCCTCCTCGCCGAGCCCCATGACGGAGAAGACCCGCTTCTGGACGTCCTCGCGGTGGATACGGATCGACCCGCCGCCGATCTCGTTGCCGTTGCAGACGATGTCGTAGGCCCAGGCGAGCGCGTCGCCGGGGCTGTCGTCGAAGGAGTCGACGTCCTTGGGGCTGGTGAAGGCGTGGTGCACGGCGGTCCAGGCGCCGGCGCCGACGGCGACGTCGCCGCTGGCGACCGCGTCGGAGGCGGGCTCGAACAGCGGGGCGTCGACGACCCAGAGGAAGGACCACGCGTCCTCGTCGATCAGGCCGCAGCGCCGCCCGATCTCCAGGCGGGCTGCACCGAGCAGTCCACGGCTGGACTTCACCGGCCCGGCGGCGAAGAAGATGCAGTCACCGGGCTGGGCGCCCACGTGGGCGGCCAGGCCTGCCTTCTCCTCGTCGGTGATGTTCTTGGCGACCGGTCCCCCGAGCTCGCCGTCCTCGCCCACGAGGACGTAGGCCAGGCCCTTGGCGCCGCGCTGCTTGGCCCACTCCTGCCAGGCGTCGAGCTGCTTGCGCGGCTGGCTGGCGCCGCCGGGCATGACCACGGCACCGACGTACGGCGCCTGGAACACACGGAACGGGGTGTCCTTGAAGTAGTCGGTGCACTCGACGAGCTCTTGGCCCATGCGCAGGTCGGGCTTGTCGGAGCCGTAGCGCGCCATCGCCTCGGCGTAGGTCATCCGGGGCAGCGGGGTCGGGACCTCGTGGCCGATCAGGGCCCACAGCGCCGCGAGGATCTCCTCGGCCAGGGCGATCACGTCGTCCTGCTCGACGAAGGACATCTCGATGTCGAGCTGGGTGAACTCCGGCTGGCGGTCGGCACGGAAGTCCTCGTCGCGGTAGCAGCGCGCGATCTGGAAGTAGCGCTCCATGCCGCCGACCATCAGCAGCTGCTTGAACAGCTGGGGGCTCTGGGGCAGGGCGTACCAGCTGCCGGGCTTCAGACGCGCGGGCACCAGGAAGTCGCGGGCACCCTCGGGGGTGCTGCGGGTCAGGGTCGGGGTCTCGACCTCGACGAAGTCGTGCCGGTCCAGCACGTCGCGTGCGGCCTTGTTGACCTTGCTGCGCAGCCGCAGCGCGGCGTTGGGCCCGGGGCGGCGCAGGTCGAGGTAGCGGTGCTTGAGGCGCGCCTCCTCACCGACCTCGACGTGCTCGGAGATGGGGAAGGGCAGCGGTGCGGCGGCGCTGAGCACCTCCACCTCGCTGGCGACGACCTCGACGGCACCGGTCGCGAGGTTGGGGTTCTCGTTGCCGTCCTTGCGGGCCACGACCTCCCCGACGACCTTCAGGCAGTACTCCGAGCGCAGCTGGTGGGCGACCTCCTCGTCGCGCACGACGACCTGGACGATGCCGGAGGCCTCGCGCAGGTCGAGGAAGGCCACCCCACCGTGATCGCGACGGTTGGCCACCCACCCGGCGAGGGTCACGGTCTGGCCGACGTGCTCGGGGCGGAGGGCCCCGGCGTCATGGGTGCGGATCACTGCTGCTTCCTTTCGGTGGTCGAGGCGCGAGTGGAGCGAGCCTCGAGACCTGGTTGTTCGTCGCTGTCGTTCACGGGTGACTGGGTCGGTCTGGGGTGGAGACGCGCGGTCGCAGGTCCTCGGCTGGAGGGGACCACGTGGCCGGGTCGACCTCGTGCTGCTCCCCCGTCCGGATGTCCTTGACCTGGTGGCTTCCCTCGGCATCCGCGTCGGCCGCGGGAGGGAACCAGACGTACGGCACGCCCCGTCGCTCGGCGTAGCGGATCTGCTTGCCGAACTTCTGCGCGGAGGCGGCGACCTCGCAGGGCACGCCGCGCGAGCGCAACGCGTGGGCGACGGCGTCGGAGGCGGCGCGTGAGTCCTCGTCGTTGACGGCCACGACCACGGCGCTGGGGACCACACGGTCGGCCGCGAGGCCGGTGCGGGCCAGGAGCGGCACGAGCACGCGGCTGACGCCGAGCGAGATCCCCACCCCGGGGTAGGTTCCGCCTCGACCCGCACGCGGTCGGTCACCAGGTCGGCGCAGGCCCGCACCAGGGCCGCGAGCTCCTCGAGCCCCTCGTCCAGCAGGTCGTGGGAGACGCCGAGGTCGCGCACCTGCGCGACGAAGGAGTCGTCGGTGGCCCGGATGGTGGCCAGCGCGAGCACGCGGTCGGCCGTGGCGGCGTCGACGCCGGCCTCGGCCACCAGGAGCTCGTGCACCTTCTCCACCGGGAGCTTGTCGAGCTTGTCGACCAGGCGCATCACCTCGTCGGTGGCGTCACCCTCGGCCACGCCGAGCCCGGCGTAGAAGCCCTGGATCAGCTTGCGGTTGTTGACCTGGAGCCGGAAGCCCGGTAGCCCGAGGCGGGCCGGGTCGGTCAGCCGGCTCAGGGCGTCGACCATGACACGCGTGACCTCGACGTCGTGGTGGAACGGCAGGACGTCGCGCCCGACCACGTCGATGTCGGCCTGGGTGAACTCGCGGTAGCGGCCGTCCTGGGGACGCTCGCCGCGCCAGACCTTCTGCACCTGGTAGCGGCGGAACGGGAACTCCAGCTTGCCGGCGTTCTCCAGGACGTAGCGCGCGAAGGGCACGGTCAGGTCGAAGTGCAACCCGATGCCGGAGTGGCCCTCCGCGGAGTCCTCGTGCAGCCGTCGCAGGAGGTAGACCTCCTTGGAGGTGTCGCCCTTGCGCAGGAGCTGGTCGACCGGCTCGACCGCGCGGGTCTCTATGCCGGCGAACCCGTGCAGCTCGAAGGTCTCGCGCAGGGTGTCGATCACCCGCTGCTCGACGATGCGCTGCTGCGGCAGCAGCTCGGGGAACCCGCTGAGCGGGGTCGGCCTGGCCATGTCAGAGCCCCCGCGTCACGGGGTCGGTGCCGGCGCCACCCGGGCCCGGCTCGTCGGCGAGGTCGAGCAGGTAGGGGTTGGTCGCACGCTCGCGGCCGATCGAGGTCTGCTCGCCGTGACCGGGCAGCACCACGACGTCGTCGGCCAGCGGCAGCACCTTGGTGGCCAACGAGCGGAGCATCGTCGGGTGGTCTCCCCCAGGCAGGTCCGTGCGACCGATCGATCCCGCGAAGAGGAGGTCGCCGGAGAACATCACCTCGGAGACGTCGGCGCTGTCGGCGTACGGCGTGCGGAAGGTGACCGATCCACGGGAGTGGCCCGGGGTGTGGTCGACGAGGAACTCCACGCCCGCCAGCTCGAGGGTGGCACCGTCACCGAGCTCCTTGACGTCGTCGGGCTCGGTCCACGCAGCGTCCTGGCTGCCGAGCAGCTGGGGCAGCATCCGTCGCATGTCGGTGGAGATGCCGGCCAACGGGTCGGCCAGCAGGTGACGGTCCTCGGGGTGAATCCAGGCGGTGGCGTCGTAGGCGCCCGCGACGGGCGTGACGCACCACATGTGGTCGAGGTGTCCGTGGGTCACCAAGACCGAGACCGGCTTGAGCCGGTGCTCGCGGACGACCTCGGCGACGCCGGAGGCGGCGTCCTTCCCGGGGTCGACGACCACGCACTCCTGCCCGGGGCCGGTGGCCACGACGTAGCAGTTGGTGCCCCAGGGACCTGCGGGGAAGCCGGCGATCAACACCCGGCAACCCTAGCGATCCGGACGGGCAGGGCCGAACCGAGATACTCCGCATGACTAGCATGGGTGCCTGCTGCGGCCCAGGGCCGCGCTGTGCCGCTGACCACATTGCCCCCGCGAGGGCACCGAACACCAGGGACGAGCCGTGACGAGCCACGAGTGGGGCCGGGTCGACAGCGACGGGACCGTGTACGTGAGGACCGCCGACGGCGAACGTTCCGTGGGGCAGTACCCCGAGGGCACGCCCGAGGAGGCACTCGCCTTCTACACCGAGCGGTACGCCGCACTGGCCTTCGAGGTCGAGCTGCTCGAGAAGCGCATCAACTCCGGGGTCATGAGCCCCGAGGAGGCCGCGGAGTCGGTGAAGAAGGTCGCCGCCCAGGTCGACGGCGCCAACGCCGTCGGGGACCTGGTGTCGCTGACCGGGCGCCTCGACGCGCTCGGCCCCGTCATCGCCACGCAGCGTGAGGCACGCAAGGCCGAGAAGGCCGCGAAGCAGGCCGAGGCCAAGGCTGCCAAGGAGAAGGTCGTCGCCGAGGCGGAGAAGATCGCCGAGGGCACCGACTGGCGCGGCGGCGCGAACCGCCTGCGCGACCTCCTGGACCAGTGGAAGAAGATCCCGCGCATCGACCGCGCCGGTGACGACGCCCTCTGGCGCCGCTTCTCCACCGCCCGCACCACCTACACCCGTCGCCGCAAGGCGCACTTCGCCGAGGTCAACGAGCAGCGCGAGGGGGCCCGCGCCGTCAAGGAGCGCCTGGTCAAGGAGGCCGAGGCGCTCGCCGACTCCACCGAGTGGGGGCCCACCGCCGGCCGCTACCGCGACCTGATGAAGCAGTGGAAGGCCGCCGGCCCGGCGCCCAAGGACGTCGACGACGCACTCTGGAAGCGGTTCCGCGGCGCCCAGGACGCCTTCTTCGGCGCCCGGGACGCCGAGAACGCCAAGCTCGACGAGGAGTTCGCCGCCAACGCCGAGGTCAAGGAGGCGCTGCTCGTCGAGGCCGAGGCGCTGCTGCCCGCCCTGGAGGGCGACGGCTCGGACCTCGAGGCCGCCAAGCGCACCTTCCGCGACATCGCGGACCGGTGGGACGCCGCCGGCAAGGTACCGCGCTCGCGGATGAAGGAGCTCGAGGGCCGCATCCGCAAGGTCGAGAACGTCATCCGCGACCTCGAGCAGGAGCAGTGGCGCCGCTCGGACCCGGAGAAGTCCGCCCGCGCCGACGACATGGTCAGCCAGCTGCAGGCCGCGATCGACAAGGTCTCCGCGGACCTGGAGAAGGCCAAGGCGTCGGGGAACGAGAACAAGGTCAAGGAGCTCGAGGAGAACCTCGCCTCGCGCCAGGCCTTCCTCGACATGGCCAAGCGCGCCTCGGCGGACTTCTCGTAGCTCGCCCCGCTGGTCGAGGTGCGAGGAGCGGCCTACCCCGTGACGCGGTAGGCGTCGAAGACGCCGGGCACGTTGCGCACGGCCTTGATGACGTTGTCGAGGTGCTTGGCCTCGGCCATCTCGAAGGTGAACCTGCTCTTGGCCACCCGGTCGCGGGAGGTCTGCAGGTTCGCCGACAGGATGTTCACGTGCGCGTCCGAGAGCGCCATCGTGATGTCGGAGAGCAACCGCGCGCGGTCCAGCGCCTCGACCTGGATGTTGACCAGGAAGGTCGAGGACTCCGTGGGCGCCCACTCCACCTCGAGCAGCTTCTCGGGGCGGGCCTCGAGGTCGCCGGCGTTGGTGCAGTCACGGCGGTGCACCGAGACTCCCCCGCCCTTGGTCACGAAGCCGAGGATCGGGTCGGGCGGCACCGGGGTGCAGCACTTGGCGAGCTTGACCCACAGGTCCGAGGCGCCCTTGACCACGACGCCGGCGTCGCCGTGCGAGGCGCTGCGCCGCGACCGGCGACCGGTGATGGTGACCGCCTCGGCGAGGTCCTCCTCGGCCCCGCCGGTGCCGCCGTGCAGGTCGATGACCTGCTTGACGACCGCCTGGGCGGAGAGGTTGTTCTCGCCGACCGCGGCGTAGAGCGAGGAGACGTCGCCGAGCTTGAAGTGCTCGGCCACGAGGTTCAGCGAGTCGTGGGTGAGCAGGCGCTTGAGGGGCAGGCCCTCCTTGCGCATGAGCTTGGCGATCTGCTCCTTGCCCTGCTCGATCGACTCCTCGCGCCGCTCCTTGGTGAACCACTGCCGGATCTTGGAGCGGGCACGGTTGGACTTCACGAAGCCCAACCAGTCCTGCGAGGGCGCGGCCGTCGGCGACTTGGAGGTGAAGACCTCCACCACGTCGCCGTTGTCGAGGGTGGACTCCAGTGGCACCAGTCGACCGTTGACGCGGGCGCCGATGGTGCGGTGACCGACCTCGGTGTGGACGGCGTAGGCGAAGTCGACCGGCGTCGATCCCGAGGGCAGTGCGATCACGTCGCCGCGCGGTGTGAAGACGTAGGTCTCCGCGCGGTTGATCTCGAAGCGCAGCGACTCCAGGAACTCCCCCGGGTCCTCGACCTCGTTCTGCCAGTCCAGCAGCTGCCGGACCCAGCTCATGTCACCCGAGCCGGCGTCGGCGCGCTTCTCGGTGTCGACGCCGTTGCGGCCGTCCTCCTTGTACTTCCAGTGCGCGGCGACGCCGTACTCGGCGCGGCGGTGCATCGCGAAGGTCCGGATCTGCATCTCCACGGCCTTGCCCTGCGGCCCGATCACGGTGGTGTGCAGCGACTGGTACATGTTGAACTTCGGCATCGCGACGTAGTCCTTGAAACGCCCCAGCACCGGGTTCCAGCGCGAGTGCAGGACGCCGAGCACCGCGTAGCAGTCACGGTCGTCGTCGACGAGGACCCGGATGCCGACCAGGTCGTAGATGTCGGAGAACTCGCGACCGCCCAGGATCATCTTCTGGTAGATCGAGTAGTAGTGCTTGGGTCGCCCCGTGACCTTGGCCTTGATGCGGGCCTCGCGCAGGTCGTTCTCGACCTGGCTGATGACCTCGGCCATGAACTGGTCGCGCGAAGGGGCGCGCTCGGCGACCATCCGCACGATCTCGTCGTAGATCTTGGGGTGCAGGGTGGCGAACGCAAGGTCCTCCAGCTCCCACTTGATGGTGTTCATGCCGAGCCGGTGGGCCAGCGGCGCGTAGATGTCGAGGGTCTCCCGCGCGGTGCGCTCCTGGCTCTTCTGCGGGACGAACCGCAGCGTGCGCATGTTGTGGAGCCGGTCGGCCAGCTTGATGACCAGGACCCGGATGTCGCGCGACATCGCCACGATCATCTTGCGGATGGTCTCGGCCTGCGCCGAGTCGCCGTAGACGACCTTGTCGAGCTTCGTCACCCCGTCGACGAGCTGGGCGACCTCCTCGCCGAAGTCGGCGGTGAGCTGCTCGAGGGTGTAGGGCGTGTCCTCGACCGTGTCGTGCAGCAGGGCCGCCACCAGCACCGGCTCGGTCATGCCGATCCCCGCCAGGATCGTCGTCACGGCGAGCGGGTGGGTGATGTAGGGGTCGCCGCTCTTGCGCAGCTGCGTGGCGTGCAGCTCCTCGGCGGTGGCGTAGGCGCGCTCGAGGAGCGCCAGGTCCGCCTTGGGGTGATTGGCGCGCACGGCCCTGAAGAGCGGCTCCAGCACCGGGTTGTGGGTCTGGGTCTTGGTGCCCATCCGAGCGAGTCGGGCGCGCATCGACCGCGCGGACGGCGAGGTGGACTCGCCGCTGCGCTCGGCGGAGACGGCCCGGTCGGGCCGGCGCGGCGGGACCCGCGGTCCGGACGGTGCGGTGCGCTCCTCGCTCATCTGGTCAGTCTAGTGTCGCGTCTCGGAAGTTGTTGAACGGTTGGCGTCCTCAGGGTGCGTGCATCGCCAGGCGCCGGCGCGCCGCCATAGCCGTTCCTCTCGCAAGCGTCGGCAACGCAGCGAGGTGCGTGCCATGGGGGGCGCGAAGCGCCCAAGAACTTCTGGGACGCGGCACTAGTGTCGGGCGGTGGCCGTCACTCGACGGTCAGCAGACTCGTGACCTCGACGTCCCCCAACGCGGCGCGCCAGGGCAGGAAGGCGAGGTCCATGAGCACGGCGACCCCCACGACCACCGCTCCGCAGGCCTGCACGAGCTCGGCCGTCGCGCGGGCTGTGCCGCCGGTCGCCAGCACGTCGTCGACCAGGAGCACCCGGTCGCCGGGCCGGACCGCGTCACGGTGCACCTCCAGGGTGGCCGAGCCGTACTCCAGGTCGTAGGAGACCGCGTGGGTCTCGCGCGGCAGCTTGCCTGCCTTGCGGACGGGCACGAAACCGGCCCCCAGGGCGAGCGCCACCGGCGGGGCGAGGATGAAGCCGCGTGCCTCCATCCCGACGACGGCGTCGACGCGGGACGAGCCGGACTCGTCGAGGCCGGCCGTGGTCAGGCCGGCTACGACCGCCGCCAGACCCGCGGGGTCGGACAGGACGGGGGTGATGTCCTTGAACACCACCCCCGGCTCCGGGTGGTCGGGGATGTCGAGGACGAGCCGGGCGAGGGCCTCGCGCGCCGCCTCGAGCGACCCCGTGCTCATCGTGACGACGGCGGTTCGACGCCCGGGTCGTTGTGGATGGGCATGTCGTCGGCGAAGTTCGGCACCGAGGCGTAGGGGTCGGCCGCGGCACGCTGGCGGGCCTTGGCCCGCTTCTCGGCCAGCTTGACCTCGTCCTCGGTGTTCTTCAGGTCCACCAGCAGCGGGGTGGCGATGCAGACCGAGGAGTAGGTGCCGGCCGCCATGCCGACGAACAGCGCGAGCGCGAGGTCCTGGAGCGAGGAGGCGCCCAGCTGCACCGCACCGACGTAGAGGATCGAGCCGACCGGCAGCAGCGCCACCAGCGAGGTGTTCACCGAGCGCACCAGGGTCTGGTTGACCGCGAGGTTGGCGGCCTGCCGGTAGCTCTTGCGCGACTCGCGCATCGCCTCGGTGTTCTCACGGACCTTGTCGAAGACGACGACGGTGTCGTAGAGCGAGAACGCGAGGATCGTCAGGATCCCGGTGACGGTGGCCGGGGTGACCTCGAAGCCGGTGAAGGCATAGATGCCGACAGTGATGATGACGTCGTGGGCCAGGGCGACCAGGGCGGCTACCGACATCTTCCACTCGCGGAAGTAGGCCCAGATGAACAGGACGACCAGGACGATGAAGACGGCGAGACCGACCAGCGCGCGCTCGGCGATCTGACGTCCCCACGAGGCCCCGATGTCCTCCTGGGAGAGGTCGTCGGCGCTGACGCCCGCCGTCGCGACGATCGCCTCGGTGACGATCGCGGCTTCCTCCAGGCTCAGCGGCTCGACCTGGATCTGGACCGCGTCGTCACCGGCGGTGCTCACGATCGGGTTGCTGGCCCCCTCGACGCCGGAGTCGAGGACCGCCTGGCGCAGGGCGTCGGCGTCGTCCTGGGTGGCCGCGGCCACCGGGACGCGGTACTGCGTGCCACCGGTGAACTCGATGCCGAGGTTGAGGCCCTTGTAGGACAGCCCGAACACGGCGATGGCGATGAGCACGACCGAGACGGCGTACAGGACCAGGCGACGGGCGACGAAGTCGATCCCGCGCCGACCGCTGTGCAGGTCGTTGCCGAGCTGTGCGAACCGGCCCATCAGGCGTTCCCTCCGGTGGCGGTGCGCGCGACACCGAGCGTCTCGGGGCTCAGGCCCGACAGGCGGTGCCCCTTGTTGAAGAAGCGGTACTTGGCCAGCCACGAGACCATCGGGTGGGTGAACCAGAAGAACACCACGAGGTCGATGATCGTGGTCAGGCCGAGCGCGAACGCGAAGCCCTTCACCACGCCGGCGGCGAAGATGTAGAGCACCACCGCCGCGAGCAGCGAGACCGCGTCGGCGGCCAGGCAGGTGTTGCGGGCGCGCTTCCAGCCGGCCTCGACCGCGACCTTCATCGACTTGCCGATGCGCATCTCGTCACGGATGCGCTCGAAGTAGACGATGAAGGAGTCCGCGGTGATGCCGACGGCCACGATGATCCCGGCGATGCCAGGCAGCGTGAGGGTGAAGTTCGCGGTCTCGCTGAGCAGCAGCACCATGGCGTAGGTGATGCCCGCCGCCACGAACAGCGAGGCGACCACCACCGTGCCCAGGCCGCGGTAGTAGAGCAGGCAGTAGAGCATGACGATGGCCAGGCCGATGCCGCCGGCGGTCAGACCGGCGCTGAGCTGGTCGCCGGCGAGCGAGGGACCGATGGTCTCGACCAGCGGCTGGTCCTCGAAGGCGATCGGCAGCGAGCCGTAGCGCAGGCTGGTGGCGAGGCTGTTGGCGGTGGTCTCGTTGAAGTCACCGCTGATCTGGGCGTTGCCGTCGAGGATGCGGCCCTCCATCGTGGGGGCCGAGAGCACCTGGCCGTCCAGCACGATCGCGAACTGCTTCTCGGTGCCGACCAGCGCGTTGGAGATGTCGGCGAAGACCTCGGTGCCCTCACCGTCGAAGGACAGCGTCACCACGTAGTTGACCTGCTGCTGCGGGATCGCGGCACCGGCGTCGTCGAGCTGCGTGCCCTCGATCATCGCCGGGGACAGCAGGTAGGCGATGCCGTCCTCGTCGCAGGTGATCAGCGGCGCGGCCGGGTCGTCACCCATGACCGGCGCGGCGCCCTGCTGGCAGCCGCCGCTGGCCTGGAACTGGCTGAACGCGTCCACGCAGGCGGTCGTGGGGTTGTCGATCCAGGACAACGGCTCGGCGGTCGTCTCGTCGTCGGCCGCGGCGGCGACGCAGGCGTCGTACGGCGACTGCTGGCCGTTGCCGTTGCGGTTGCGGTTGCCGTTGCTGTTCTCGTCGCCCTGGCCACCGGAGCCGTCTGAGCCGTCGGCGCCGTCTCCCTGGGTGTCGGAGAGCCGCGCCCAGGCACCGAGCGCAGCCCGGTTGTTGCGGCCCTGGCTCTCATCCCCGTCCTGGCCCCCGTCCTGACCCTCGTCCTGCGGGAGCGTCGTCGAGGGGTCGATCTGGATGCCCTCGGGCAGGCCGGTGGTGGTCGCGCAGCGGCCGTCGACGGTGGAGCACGCGACCAGGCGGAACCGCAGCTGCGCGGTGCGCTGCACGGTCTCGATCAGGTTGCGGGCGTTCTCGCCGGGGATCTCCACGACGATCTCGTTGCCACCCTGGGTGGTCACCTCGGCCTCGGCGACACCGGAGCCGTTGACGCGGTCGTCGATGATCTGACGGGCCTGGTCGAGCGCCTCCTCACCGGGGTCTCCCTCGGCGCGCAGCGTGATGCTGGTGCCGCCCTGGAGGTCCAGGCCGAGGGTGGGCTTCCAGGTGCCGGCCAGTGCGACCAGGCCGTAGGCGATCGCCATGACCAGGAAGAACACCACGAGGGTGCGACCCGGCCGGGCGGTCTTGGCTGCCATCTGCGTCAGTTCTCCTCCGGGGCGGGCGTCTGCCCCTCCCCTGGCTCGTCGACCCGTCGACCGACCGCCCCGCGCGCGACCTTGATGGTCACACCCGGCGCGATCTCGACACGGATCGTCTCCTCGTCGATCTCGGTGAGCGTCCCGTAGACGCCCGAGGTCAGCATCACGTCGTCACCGACGCTCAACGCCTGCTGCATGGCCTGGAGTTCCCGCGCCCGCCGCTGCTGGGGGCGGATGGCCAGGAACCAGAACAGCACTGCGATGGCAAGGAACGGCAGGATTGCCGCGAGGTCCTGCACGACGACGTACCTCTCCGACGAGGGCGATGGTGGGCATGCGGACGCCCGGGGACGACCGCCGACGCAGTGTAGCCGTGACCTAGTCCACGTCGAACAGCCCGGGGTCGCTGCCGAGCCCCGTGTCGCCGACAGCACCCTCGGGAGCCCGCAGGCCCAGGTGGGCCCAGGCCGCCGGCGTCGCGATGCGGCCACGCGGGGTCCGGGCCAGGAAGCCCAGGCGCACCAGGAACGGCTCGGCCACCTCCTCCACGGTCTCGCGCTCCTCGCCGACGGCCACCGCGAGGGTGGAGATGCCGACCGGCCCGCCCCCGAACCGGCGGCACAGCGCGTCGAGGACGCCCCGGTCGAGGCGGTCCAGGCCCAGCGGGTCGACCTCGTAGAGGTCCAGGGCCCGCTCGGCGACCTCGTGGGTCACCACGCCGTCCGCGCGGACCTGGGCGTAGTCGCGCACCCGGCGCAGCAGCCGGTTGGCGATGCGCGGCGTGCCGCGCGAGCGGGACGCGATCTCGGCGGCGCCCTCGGGCGTCAGCGTGACCTCCAGCAGCCGGGCGGAGCGGTGCACGATCAGGTCGAGGTCGGCCGCGTCGTAGAACTCCAGCTGCGCGGTGAACCCGAACCGGTCGCGCAGGGGGCCGGGCAGCAGGCCGGCGCGGGTGGTGGCGCCCACCAGCGTGAAGGGCGGGATCTCCAGCGGGATCGCGGTGGCGCCCGGCCCCTTGCCGATGACGACGTCGACGCGGAAGTCCTCCATCGCCATGTAGAGCATCTCCTCCGCCGGCCGCGACATCCGGTGGATCTCGTCGATGAAGAGGACGTCGCCCTCGTTCATGCCCGAGAGGATCGCCGCGAGGTCGCCGGCGTGGGTGATGGCCGGACCACTGGTCAGCCGCAGCGGTGCACCCATCTCGTGGGCGATGATCATCGCCAAGGTGGTCTTGCCCAGACCCGGCGGTCCCGAGAGCAGCACGTGGTCCGGAGCGCGCTCGCGCAGGCGCGCGGCCTCCAGCACCAGGCCGAGCTGGTCGCGCACCCGGTGCTGGCCCACGACCTCCTCGAGGGTGCGGGGCCGCAGCGCAGCCTCGACCGCGCGCTCGTCGCCGAGTGCCTCCGGGGCCAGCAGGTGGTCGTCGTGCACGGGGCTCACGCCTTGGACAGGGCTCGGAGGGCCGCGCGCAGCAGCGCCGCGACGTCGGGGGTCTCCCCCGGGCCCGGCGCGACCTCGTCGACGGCGCGGTCGGCGTCCTTGGCCGACCAGCCCAGGCCCTGCAGGCCCTGGCGGACCTGGTCGCGCCAGGGCTCCTCGACCCGGGGCGCGGCCACGGCGCGGGACCCGACGGGGGCTCCCAGCCGGTCCTTGAGCTCGAGGATGATCCGCTGGGCTCCCTTCTGGCCGATGCCGGGCACGCGGGTCAGGGTCTTGACGTCCTCGCCGGAGACGGCCGCACGCAGGTCGTCGGGGCTGAGCACCGCCAGCATCGCCTGCGCGAGCTTGGGGCCGACGCCGCTCGCGGTCTGCAGCCGCTCGAAGCAGGTCTTCTCGTCCTCGTCGAGGAACCCGAACAGTGTCAGGGAGTCCTCGCGCACCACCATCGAGGTGGGCAGGGTCGCGGTCTGACCGGTGCCGACCTTCGGCGACAGCGTGGCCAGGGTGCCGGGGGTGCACATCAGCTCCAGCCCGACACCGCCCACCTCCAGCACGGCGCTGGAGAGGGTGACGGCGGCGACGGGGCCGCGGACGAACGCGATCACGGGCAGAGACCTCCTCGGCTGCGGGCCAGGGCCTGCTCCAGGCGGGCCTGGGCGCCGCCGCGCCAGATGTGGGTGATGGCCAGCGCCAGCGCGTCGGCGGCGTCGGCCGGCTTGGGGGCTGCGTCGAGACGCAGGATGCGGGTGACCATCGCGCCGACCTGCTGCTTGGTGGCGCGTCCGCTGCCGGACACCGCCGCCTTGACCTCGCTGGGGGTGTGCAGGGCGATGGGCAGCCCCCGGCGGGCGGCGCACACCATGGCGATGCCGCTGGCCTGGGCGGTGCCCATGACGGTGCTGACGTCGGAGCGGGCGAAGACCCGCTCGACGGCCACGGCGTCGGGGCGGTGCTCCTCGATCCAGGCATCGACGCCCTTCTCGATGCTCACCAGCCGCTCGGCGACCGGCAGCGTGGAGCTGGTGCGGATGACGTTGACGTCGACCAGGGTCAGCGGACGACCGACCGAGCCCTCGACCACGCCCATCCCGCAGCGGGTGAGCCCGGGGTCGATGCCGAGCACGCGCACCGGCGTACCTCCCTCGTCAGGTCGTCGTGCGATCGAACGTGTGTTCGCTTCGACTCACGCTAACGGTCGGTGGGTACGTCACCGGGTCTCGACACGCCGGTTCACCGCCTTCGCAGGCTCAGGCGGTGACGGCTCGCTCGACCACCGATGATCTCCGCCCCGGCTACGCCGGGTCAGAGATCCGCCGCCTCCATGACCTCGTCGGGGATGTCGGCGTTGACGAAGACGTTCTGCACGTCGTCGAGGTCGTCGACCGCGTCGACGAGCTTGAAGACCTTCGCGGCGACATCCGGCTCAGCCACCGGGATGTCGAGGGTCGCGACGAACTGGACCTCGGCGGAGTCGTAGTCGATGCCGGCGTCCTGGAGCGCGGTGCGCACCGCCACCACGTCACTGGCCTCGGACTGCACCTCGAGGCTCTCGCCGTGGTCCTTGACCTCCTCGGCGCCGGCGTCGAGGGTCGCCTCGAGGACGTCGTCCTCGCTGACCTCGCGCGACTCCTGCGACTTGGGGACGACCACGACGCCCTTGCGCTCGAACAGGCGCGAGACCGAGCCGGGGTCGGCCATGGTGCCGCCGTTGCGCGTGACCGCGGTGCGGACCTCCATCGCGGCGCGGTTGCGGTTGTCGGTGAGGCACTCGACGAGCAGGGCCACGCCCTGGGGGCCGTAGACCTCGTACATGATCGTCTCGTAGTCGACGCCGCCGCCCTCGAGGCCGCCGCCGCGCTTGACCGCGGAGTCGATGTTCTTGTTGGGGACCGACTGCTTCTTGGCCTTCTGGATGGCGTCGTAGAGCGTCGGGTTGCCGGATGGGTCCGGGCCACCCATCTTCGCGGCGATCTCGATGTTCTTGATCAGCTTCGCGAACAGCTTGCCGCGCTTGGCGTCGATCGCGGCCTTCTTGTGCTTCGTGGTCGCCCACTTGGAGTGCCCGGACATGCTCTTCTCTCTGCCTCAGCTTCCTCGGACCAGGTCCACGAACAAGCCGTGCACCCGGGAGTCCTCGCCCACCTCGGGGTGGAACGAGGTGGCCATCAGGGGGCCCTGACGGACCGCGACGATCCTACCGGCGGCCGCACCCGGCGCACCCTCGTGGTCGACCCGGGCCAGCACCTCGACCCCGTCGCCCACCGACTCCACCCACGGCGCACGGATGAAGACGCCGTGCACCGGCGAGTCCAGGCCCTCCAGCTCGACCGGACCCTCGAAGGAGTCGACCTGCCGGCCGAAGGCGTTTCGGCGGACCGTCATGTCGATGCCGCCCAGCGTCTCCTGGCCGACCGCCCCGTCGAGGACACGGTCGGCGAGCATGATCATCCCCGCGCAGGTCCCGAGCACCGGCAGCCCGGCCTCGATGCGCTTGCGCAGCGGGTCGAGCACGCCGAAGGTGCGCGCCAGCTTGGCCATCGTCGTGGACTCACCACCGGGGACCACGAGCGCATCGACGGAGTCGACCTCCTCGGGTCGGCGCACCCGCGTGGTGGTCACGCCGAGCCGCTCGAGGGCGGCCAGGTGCTCGCGCACGTCGCCTTGCAGGGCCAGCACGCCGACGGTCGGTGAGGTCACGTTTCCACCCTAGGCTGGGGCCCGTGACCCGTGGACCGGCGGCCCTGCTCGCTCCCCCGCTCCTGGCGTTGGCGCCCGTGCTCGCCCTGGCGGCGTGCGCCGACGAGGAGTCACGTCCCGCGGACCCGCGTCCACTGGCCTCGGTCTCCCCGACCGTGGCGGGCGGCACGCCGACCGCGGACACGGCATCAGCCCCGGACGAGCCGACGGCGGCGTACCTCGCGTGGCTGGGTGCCCTGGAGGCCCGGGACGCGGCCACCGCATGCCGGATCCAGCACCCCGAGCGCACCATCGCACTGCGGTACGAAGCGATCCTCGCCGATCGCGCCGAGCTCGGCGACCCGTGCGTGGGCTTCGAGGCGCTGCTGTGGGAGGACCCGCTGCGGGAGTACTCCCCCGTCGACGTCGAGACCACCCGGCTGACCGGGGAGAAGGCGACGCTCGCGGTCACCTTCCCCGCCAGCGCCGTCACGGTGGAGCTGGAGCTGCAGCGTGCCGCCTGGCGGGTGCTGTCCGAGGAGCGTCGTACACCGTCGAGCCCCGACTCCGCGCAGTGGGTCGGGGCCTGGTGCGACCTCGAGCTCGGCGCGAGCCGCGTCGACGTCGTGGCGGCCATGGGTGAGCCGTCGGGTGAGTACACCGTCTCCGACGGCGGCGAGCCGCAGGTCTACTGGGCTGCGGACCAGTACGACTTCCGGGCCTACCTCGACCCGGTCGACGGCACCGTCACCGACCTGGTCGGCGACTACGACGCGTTGTCGGCCGCCGACCGGGAGCGGTTGGACTGTCCCGAGCTGCGCTAGGTCGTCGCACAGCCCGGGAGCGCGTCACCAGCCGCGCTCGGAGAGGCGGTGCGGAGCCGGGAGCTCCTCGACGTTGATGCCTACCATGGCCTCGCCCAGCCCCCGGGAGACCTTGGCGACCATGGCGGGGTCGTCGTGGAAGGTGGTGGCCTTGACGATGGCCTCGGCGCGCTGGGCCGGGTTGCCGGACTTGAAGATGCCCGAGCCCACGAAGACGCCGTCGGCGCCGAGCTGCATCATCATCGCCGCGTCGGCCGGGGTGGCGATGCCGCCGGCGGTGAACAGCACGACGGGGAGGGCACCGGTGGTGGCGACCTCCTTGACGAGGTCGTAGGGGGCCTGCAGCTCCTTGGCCGCGACGTAGAGCTCGTCCTCGCTCAGCGAGGAGAGCCGGCGGATCTCGCCCTTGATGGTGCGCATGTGGGTGACGGCATTGGAGACGTCACCGGTGCCGGCCTCGCCCTTGGAGCGGATCATCGCCGCACCCTCGGTGATGCGGCGCAGGGCCTCGCCGAGGTTGGTGGCACCGCAGACGAAGGGGACGGTGAAGGTCCACTTGTCGATGTGGTTGGTGTAGTCGGCCGGGGTCAGCACCTCGGACTCGTCGATGTAGTCGACCCCGAGGCTCTGCAGGACCTGGGCCTCCATGAAGTGACCGATGCGCGCCTTGGCCATGACCGGGATCGAGACGGCCTCGATGATCCCGTCGATCATGTCCGGGTCGCTCATCCGGGACACGCCGCCCTGGGCGCGGATGTCGGCCGGGACGCGCTCGAGGGCCATCACGGCGACTGCGCCGGCGTCCTCGGCGATCTTCGCCTGCTCGGGGGTGACCACGTCCATGATCACGCCGCCCTTGAGCATCTCGGCCATGCCGCGCTTGACGCGGGTGGTGCCGATGCCCGGCGTGGACTGAACGGTGTTCTCAGACGTGTCGGCCATGATTCCGATTCTACGGATGCCACCTGTCGCGGCCGACTCCGGACCGGCTAGGACGAGTCCTAGGCGGCCGGCGAGTCGCCCGTGGCTGCCTCGGCATCCAGCGCGAGGGCCTGACGACCAGGTTTCGAGACGCGTCGCTCCGTCTCGCTGCGTTCCCCGGAGCCGACGCTCCTCAACCTCCTCGCCCGGCGCTACTTCGCAGGCTCAGTAGCTTGGGCTCGGACCTTCAGCACCCGGAACACCACGGTGTAGGTGTTGGCGAAGACCAGGATCCACAGGGCGGCGTACATCAGGAACGGCACGTCGAAGATCGCCCCGAGGCCCGTCGCGACCAGGATCAGGACCAGTCGGTCCGCGCGCTCGGCGAGCCCGCCCTTGGCGTCCATGCCCAGCGACTCCGCGCGGGCACGGGCGTAGGACGTCACCGAGCCCATCACCAGGCAGTAGAGGGCGACCGCGGTGTAGAGCGTGGAGTCGCCGGGGCCGGCGAAGAAGAGCACCAGGCCACCGAAGACCGCACCGTCGCCGATCCGGTCGAGCGTGGAGTCCCAGAACGCGCCGAACTTCGAGGAACGGCCCAGGGTGCGGGCCATCTGGCCGTCGATGAGGTCGCTGAAGACGAAGGCGGTGATCACCAGGACCCCGGTCAGCAGCATGCCCTGGGGGAAGAAGACCAGCGCGCCGGCGGCGACGCCGAGGGTGCCGACGAGGGTGACGACGTCGGGGCTGATCCCGAGGCGGATGAAGAGACGCACGAACGGCGCGAGCATCACGCCCTGCCAGAAGCCCTTGAACCTGTCCAACACGGCGACGACCCTAGCCGCCGACGAGCGCGTCGACAGTCTCGGCCACGGCAGTGGGCACCCCGGCGACGTACCAGGTGCGTCCGGCCGCCTCGACGTGGCGCACCTCGCCACCGAGCGCGCGGATGATCGCGGCACCGGGCATCCAGTCCCACGGCGGCACCGTGTGCTGGCAGACCAGGTGCACCCGGCCGTCCGCGACGGCCATCGCGTCCATGGTGCCCGAGCCCATCATCCTCAGCGTGGCGGCCCGTGAGGCGAAGCGGTCGAAGGCACAGGAGACGTCGGTGCCGATCCACGGCGGGTGGAGGTACGTCGCCACGCAGGCCTCCGCCAGGCCCCGGTCGACCAGCGGGGCCACCGGCTCGCCGCCTCGGGTCGGCGGCACGTCGCGGCCCCCGACCGCTGGGGCGGTAGGCGCCCTCCTCGCCCAGCAGCCCGTCGTCCGGTCGCCCGTCGCTCAGGAGCTTCTCGACCAGGGCCTCGGCCGCGTGGTCGGCGTTGGTGACGACGTCGGAGACCGACGTCTTCTGGGAGGTCGCCAGCCCGGAGCGGCGCTCGGCGGCGGCCAGCGTTGCCGCCTGCTCGACCACGGAGGCCGCCAGCGCGGCGTCGTCGCGGGCCGACCCCGGGGCTAGCCCTGCCACTGCTCCGCGAGCAGCGCTCGGGTGTCGCCCAGCAGCTCGGGCAGGGTCTTGGTGCGCCCGATGATCGGCATGAAGTTCTGGTCGCCGGGCCAGCGAGGCACCACGTGCTGGTGCAGGTGGGCGGCGATACCGGCGCCGGCCACCTCGCCCTGGTTCATGCCGAGGTTGAACCCGCCGGCGCGCGACACGTGACGCACCGTGCGCATCGCCTCGCGGGTGAGGTCGGCGATCTCCGCGGCCTCCGCGTCGGTGGTCTCGGTGTAGTCGGCGATGTGGCGGTAGGGACAGACCATCAGGTGGCCCGGCGCGTAGGGGTAGAGGTTGAGGAGCACGAAGGCCAGCTCCCCGCGGCGCACCACCAGGCCCTCGTCGTCGGGCAACGACGGCACCCGGCAGAACGGGCACTGGCCGGAGGTGGCGTCGCTCGGCTTGTTCTCACCCCGGATGTAGGCCATCCGATGCGGGGTCCACAGCCGGTCGAGATGGTCGGTCTCCCCCACGCCGTCCTGGCGCAGCGGGTCGTCGGCGTCGCTCACTCCCGTCCTCCCGCGGCGGCCGCGAGCAGCTCCTCGACCGGCTGGTCGCGGTGCAGGGAGAGCCCCAGCGAACGGGCGTGCCCGTCGAGGATGAACCAGACCGAGTCGGTCACGAGCGACACCAGCACCGGGGCCGACGGCGTGCGCTCGGGCCGGGCCATCCAGCGGCGTACGGCGGAGAAGACCGCGCCCACGAGGCCGAAGACCAGCGGGTCGACCGCGTCGGACTCGTCCTGGCTCATCTCGACGCCGAGGAGCTCGACGGCGGTGCTGATCAGCTCGACGACCTGGTGGGCGATGCGCTCGATCCCCTGCTGCAGCGGCCCGGTGCCGTCGGCCGAGGAGTCCTGCTCGGCGAGCCGGTGCAGGGCCGGGTGGGCCACCGCCCAGCTGACGTAGGTGGACACGATCCGCTCGATGATCTGCGGGATCGTGCCGTCGAGCGTGACCGCGGGCAGCAGCTCGCCGGAGAGGTCGTCGACGATGGCGGTCTGCACGGCGCGGTCGAGGTCGGCCCGGTCGGAGAAGTGCCGGTAGACGACCGTGCGGCTCAGGCCCGCGCGCTCGGCGATCTGCTGGACGTGCACCTCGGCGCCCGGCTCGTGGGCCTCGACCACCGCGATCGCCGCGTCGAGGATCTGCTGACGGCGCTCCTGGTTGTGCCGGTCCCAGCGGGCCTGCCGTCCGTCCTGGCGACCGCCCTGACGAGCGGCCGACCCACCGTCCGAGCGCACCGGGCTGGTCGGCATGCCTGGCTCCTCCCGGACGTCGCCTCGGATCGGGTCAGCGCGTGCTCCGCGCCTTCGGCCTCGAAGAGTACCGGGATCGGGTGACGCGCTCGCGACGTGCCTCGACCGCCACGCGGAGCATCTCCTCGCGGTCCACGATCTTGGCCCGGACCCGACCGCTGGTGGCGCCGCGTCGACGCTCCTCGGCGTCCAGGGCGCGCCAGTCGGCGAGGTCGAGCACCGTGACGCCCCGGCTGGCCAGCAGCGCCCCGAGGTCGTCGGCGTCGCGCGCGGGAGGGGTGACCAGTCCCGCGTCGAGGTCGTCGAGCAGCCGGGAGACGGTCTCCTGGGCGCAGGACTTGTTGGTGCCGATGAAGCCGGTCGGTCCCCGCTTGACCCAGCCGGCGACGTAGGTGCCGGGCTCGACCCGCCCTGCGTCGCTCGGCACGGTGCCGGTGGCCGGGTCGTAGGGCAGGTCGGCGACCTCGCGACCGTGGTAGCCCACGGCACGCAGGACCAGGCCGCAGTCGAGCACCTCGGTCTCCCCGGTGCCGACCGCGCGGAGCGTGCCGTCGGGCCCGGGCTCGAGGGTGGTGCGCTCGACCTCGAGGCCGCGCACGCGGTCCTCCCCGAGCACGGCGAGCGGCTGCGGGTGCACGTCGACGACGAGGGCACCCGCCTGCACGTCGCCAGCCTCGAGAGCGGTGTCGCCGCCGACGAGCGGGCCGCCCGCACCGAGCTGTACATGTGCGGACCGATCGGGCTGATGGACGCGGTCCGGCACGCCTGGCGCGACGCCGGGCGATGTCGGTCCCGCGCAGCCGCTCGGGATCCAGCGTGAGCACGCGAGCGACGTCGAGGGCCACGTTGCCGTTGCCCACGACCACGACCCGCTCGTGACCGAGGTCCACGGCGAGGTCCTGGTGGTCGGGGTGCCCGTTGTACCAGCCGACGACCTCGGTCGCCGAGAGCGAGCCGGGCAGGTCCTCGCCGGGGACACGGAGCGGCTTGTCCGCCGACGCCCCTACGGTCCAGATGACCGCGTCGTAGCGCTCGTCGAGCTCGGCACGCGACAGGTCCTTGCCGACCTCGACACCCAGCAGGTAGCCGAAGCCGGGCTGGTCCTCGATCTGCGCAAGGAGCCGCTCGGTCTGCTTCGTGCGCTGGTGGTCCGGGGCCACGCCGGCGCGGACGAGGCCGTGCGGCGTCGGCAACCGGTCGAGCACGTCCACGCGCAGCTCGGGGTGCTTGAGCAGCTCGTCGGCGGCGTACAGCCCGGCCGGGCCGGCGCCGACCACGGCCACCCGCACCGGGCGACGCTCACGCAGCCGGCGCTGGGGCGGGACCACCGCGACCGGGGTGCGGTCGGCGTGTGGGAAGACCGCGAAGTACTCCGCGTTCAGCGCCCGGAACGGCTCCTCGGCCGGGCTGAGCAGCGTGTGCGGCTTGATGGCGTCCACCGGGCAGGCGGTCGCGCAGGCGCCGCAGTCGACGCACCCGTCGGGGTCGATGTAGAGCATCTCCGCGGTGGCGAAGTCGGGGTCGCCGGGCGCGGGGTGGATGCAGTTGACGGGGCAGGCCAGGACGCACGAGGCGTCCGAGCAGCACGACTGGGTGACGACGTACGGCACGGCGGGGCGCTCCTGCTCAGGCGGCCGCGGATGCGGGCTCGCTGCGGAAGCGCGAGGCGCGACCGTCGATGCCCATGGCCCGCCAGACGCGGCGCGAGACGGGGTTCATCATGCCGGTGTTCTCGGCGAGCATCCGGACGTCGCCGAACAGGTCGCGCAGGAACTTCCTGGACTCCGGGGCGTCCCAGTAGACCTGCTTCATGACGTCCTCGGGGATGCCCATGTCGCGCTGGGCGCGCTTGCTGGGGACGAGGATCTCGTTGCACAGCCACCGCATGATCACCGGGACGAGCAGGCTCAGCACGAACCGCTCCCCACGCTTGAGGCGCGGGGCCTTGTGCTCGAGGTACTGGTGGGCGAAGCCGATGTGGCGCGCCTCCTCGGCCACGTGGATCTGCATGATCCGCTGCAGCAGGGGGTGCATGTCGTCGCCGGCGCGCAGGATCGACTTCTGCACGTGGTCGATGGGCTCCTCGCCGGCGAGCACGCCGTAGAAGAAGCCGAACGGCACCCACTTCGCGAACAGCGGCAACACTGGCGCGAGCATCCGGAACAGCAGGGTGCCGCCCTTGACGTCCTGGCCGGAGCGGTTCACGAACTCCTGGAACATCTGCGTGTGGTGGCACTCCTCGGTCGCCTCGTGCGTGGAGTAGCGGAACTCCGCGCTGTTGTTGGGCAGCGAGAAGGCGTAGTTCATCAGCCCGGCGATGAGGATCTGCTCGAACTGCAGGCCGACCTTGGTGACGTTGGCCTGGCGGTAGAGGCCGATGCGGACCTGCTCGTCCTCGGGGAGCGAGCGGTACCACTCGGTGCGGCCCAGCACGTCGGCGGTGGGCAGGATCCAGCGCCGGTCCCGGGGGTCGATCGCGTAGTCCGGGTGGTCCCAGGCGATGTCCTTGAAGGCGTCGAAGTGCTGGTGCACGGAGGCCTCGGACAGGGTCTGCAGGCGCTGCTCGTAGGTCGGCTCGTGGGTCGGAGCGGCCTGGTGGCTCGGGGAGGGCATCTGCGTCGCGGTCATCACTCATCACCTCGTGGGGAGACGTCGTCGTCGATGAGGAGACGTTAGTGCGACACGGTGTCCGTGTAAATAGGTACGCGCGACAGCGTGTCGCATTTATCGTTACCCGCGGGTAGAAGCGAACCACCGCCCCAGGTCCCGCGAGACACCCGGGCAGGTGACGTTGTGGTCCCGGCTCGCCTGCAGCCATTGACCCATGACCGGCTCCCCGCCCTGGATCGACCAGTCGGCGCCGCAGCGCTCGAGCGCCTCCGCGCGCGAGGTCTCCCCCGCGGCGCGCCACTCCGGCACGCCGAGCGCCAGGTCGCCGACGATCTGCTCCCAGAGGTACGGGGTGGAGTAGACGCCGACCCGGTAGCCGGCGTCCTCGTAGCCGCGACGGGCGCCCTCGACGATCGCGGCGTTCGCGAGCGGGTCCCCGGACCACTCGAAGAGCGCGACGGGCTCGACGTCCAGCCACACCATGGGCGTGTCCAGGTCGACCGCACGCATGGAGCGGACGCCTCGTCGGGGTAGCTCAGCACCGCGTACGCCGACAGCAGCAGGCCCCGCTCCCGCACCCACGCGACCTGGTCGGCCAGGCAGGGGTTGGGGTAGAAACCGGGCCCGTTGGTCAGCCCGACGACGACGTACTCCATGTCGGGGGTGGGCATCGGCAGGCCGAGCGTGCGTCGCTGCGGGATGCCGATGCCCTTGGGGCACTGGGGCCAGGAGATGTCGCCACCGAGGACGGGTGAGCCGTCGCGGGCCGCGATCGTCGGCTGCTCCCCCGCGAGCTGCTCGGCGGCGTCGGCGAGGTCGCGCATGGCCTCGACGTCCTCCAGGCGCAGGCCGTCGGCGCCCACCTCGCCCTCGAGGACGCCGTCGCCGATCGCCGGGAAGGGCGCGGGCGCCTGCACCCGCGGCTCCCGCGTCGCGCTCGGCGGCCCTGGCACCGACCCTCCGCCGCATGCGGAGAGGGTCAGCGCCAGGACCAGAGCCCACCCGCTGGTCGAGGTGCGAGCGGAGCGAGCCACGAGACCCCGGTCAGACCTGTTCGCGCGAGGCCACCGCGGCCGCGACCCGGGCGATGGCCTCCTCGATCGGCACGCCGTTGTCCTGGCGGCCGTCGCGGTAGCGGAAGGAGACAGCGCCCTTCTCGACGTCGTCGTCGCCGGCGATCATCATGAACGGCACCTTCTGCAGCTGCGCGTTGCGGATCTTCTTCTGCATCCGGTCGTCGGAGTCGTCGACCTCCACGCGCAGGCCTTGGACCTTCATCCGCCTGGCGATGTCGTAGAGGTAGTCCACGTGCCGCTCGGCGATCGGGATCGCCTCGACCTGGACCGGCGCGAGCCACGGGGGGAAGGCGCCGGCGTAGTGCTCGACGAGCACCCCGAAGAAGCGCTCCAGGGAGCCGAACTTGGCCGAGTGGATCATCACCGGCTGGTGCTTGGCGCCATCGGCGCCGTTGTACTCGAGCTCGAAACGCGCCGGCTGGTTGAAGTCGTACTGGATGGTCGACATCTGCCAGGTCCGGCCGATCGCGTCGCGTGCCTGCACCGAGATCTTCGGGCCGTAGAACGCGGCCCCGCCCGGGTCGGGCACCAGCTCGAGGCCGGAGGCGACGGCGACGTCCTCGAGCACCTTGGTGGCCACCTCCCAGTCCTCCTCGGAGCCGACGAACTTGTCGGGCTTGGAGTCGTCACGGGTGGAGAGCTCGAGGTAGAAGTCGTCGATGCCGAAGTCGCGCAGCAGCCCGAGCACGAAGTCGAGCAGGTGCTTGATCTCAGCCGGCGCCTGCTCCTTGGTGACGTAGGAGTGCGAGTCGTCCTGGGTCAGGCCGCGCACGCGGGTCAGGCCGTGCACGACCCCGGACTTCTCGTAGCGGTAGACCGAGCCGAACTCGAAGAGCCGCAGCGGGAGCTCTCGGTAGGACCGGCCGCGCGAGCGGTAGATCAGGTTGTGCATCGGGCAGTTCATCGGCTTGACCATGTAGTTCGAGCCCTCGAACTCCATGGGCGGGAACATGGTGTCGGCGTAGTACGGCAGGTGACCGGAGGTGTAGAAGAGCTGGTCCTTGGTCAGGTGCGGGGTGCCGACGTACTCGAAGCCCTCCTCGATGTGGCGCTGGCGGACGTAGTCCTCCATGACGCGCTTGATCACACCGCCCTTGGGGTGGAAGACCGCGAGTCCCGAGCCGATCTCGTCGGGGAAGGAGAACAGGTCGAGGTCGCGGCCGAGCTTGCGGTGGTCGCGGCGCTCGGCCTCCTCGATGCGGTGCAGGTGCTCCTCGAGCGCCTCCTTGGACTCCCAGGCGGTGCCGTAGATGCGCTGCAGCATCTTGTTCTTCTCGTCGCCGCGCCAGTACGCCGCCGCCGACCGCATCAGCTTGAAGGCGGGGATCCGCTTGGTGGTGGGCAGGTGCGGGCCGCGGCACAGGTCTGACCAGGCGACGTCGCCGTTGCGGCGGACGTTGTCGTAGATGGTCAGCTCGCCCGCGCCCACCTCGGCGCTCGCGCCCTCGGCCGCGCTCTCGGCGTTGCCGGAGCCCTTGAGCTCGATGAGCTCGATCTTGTAGGGCTCGTCCTGGAGCTCGCTGATCGCGTCGGCGTCGGTGGTGACGCGACGCTCGAAGCGCTGACCCTCCTTGATGATCTTGCGCATCGCGGTCTCGATCTTGGCGAGGTCCTCGGGGACGAACGGCTTCTCGACGTCGAAGTCGTAGTAGAAGCCGTCGGTGACCGGCGGGCCGATGCCGAGCTTGGCCTCGGGGAAGAGCTGCTGCACCGCCTGCGCCATCACGTGCGCGGTGGAGTGGCGCAGGATGTCGTGGCCGTCCTTGGAGTCGATCGGGACCGACTCGACGACGTCGCCCTCGGCGAGGACGTAGGAGAGGTCCTTGAGCTGCGGGTCGGTCGAGCCCGTCGAGACCACGCGGGCGGCGACGACCTCGGTCTCGTCCTTGAACAGCTCCCACGCCTTGGTGCCCGTGGTGACCGTCCGGTCCTGACGCTCCTCGGCGTGGACGCGGACGATGCTCAGCTCGGACACAGCGGTGCTCCTGTTCGGTGGGTTCCACGCCCGGTCCCGGGCGTGCGTGCAGGGTATCGACCGCCTCTGGCGGTTCCCTACTCGATATGCGCCCGCAGGCGCGCGCTCACCTGCGCTTGATCGTGGTGCTCACCGCGTCGGCAGGCGGCTCGACCGGGTACCGGTCCTTGGGGCCGAGCCCGATCGCTGCCACGGTGGCCTGCGTGCCGTTGAGCTTGTCGCGCAGCACGAAGGTGATCGTCCCGGCGTCGAGGTCCCACGTGGACTCCACGTCCTTGACCCGGCCGCTCATCTCGCGGTTGTAGTCGGTCCACACCGCGTTGATGCGGGGCTCGTCGCCGACCAGGATCGACTCCACCGCGATGCGCACGTCGCGCTTCTGTTGGTTGTACATCAGCAGCACCCGGTCGCTGGCCACCAGCTCGGGCACCTCGACGGTCACGGTGAGGGCGTCGGCGTCGAAGGTGCCGTCGATCCCGGTCACCACGGCAGGGTCGGGGTCGACGGAGGGCTCCGCGCTGGGCTCGTCACTGACCTCGGCGGAGGGCTCGGTCGTCGGGTCCTCGCTCGTGGTCGCCGACGCCGTGGGGCCGGCGTCGTCGGCCGCGGTCTCCGCCGTGTCCGAGCCGCACCCGGCCAGGGCCGTCAGCAGGAGCGGGACGACCGCGGCGTACGCCGTGCGCTGGAGTCGCATGGATCCACCATGCCACGGAACAGGGCCGGCGGCGCGTGACCGACGTACTGACCAAGACGGCGAAGGCCCCCTGATCAGCGGATTCGCTGCCAGAGGGCCTCTGCCACGGTGGGCGATACTGGGTTCGAACCAGTGACCTCTTCGGTGCGACGGCAGAGCCGCGC
>LULN01000037.1_pt1 | contig 28852 bp, 35 predicted proteins | sample 728131 | NCBI WGS metagenome assembly LULN01 (sample SAMN03860288, study PRJNA289734) | marine metagenome | biome: seawater column; feature: ocean; material: water; isolation source: Red Sea water column Station 149 - depth 100m | place: Saudi Arabia: Red Sea | collected 2011-10-15 | depth 100 m
TAAAGACAATGAATCATGAAGGAATGTTTCAGAAAAATAATCTATATCAAAAGAAATAATCATCTCATTTTTTGCTTCCATGAATCCATTTCTTAAAGCTATTCCGTAATTAGCTATCTTATTTGAAATAACTTTGCATTCAGGTCTTTTATGTACAAAATCATTAATTAAGGATAAAGTTTTATCAGTAGAACCATTTTCAGAAAATATAATTTCAAAATCAAGCTCCATTTTTTTACAAATTTCATAAATTCTATTACACGAATCAAAAAGAATTTCTTCTTCGTTAAAAATAGGAACTACTACCGAAAAATTATTTATTGTGAACTTGGCTCCCATTATCATTACAATAACTAAATAGTGAGTGAAAATAAACTAGATTTAATTTTTAAAGCTTATGATATAAGAGGAATTTATGGTGAAACCTTAACTCCTGAAATAGCATTTAAGATAGGTTTTGCTTATGCTGATTTTGTAGATTCTGAGAAAATAATTATTGGCCATGATGGAAGAATATCTAATAAAGAAATGCTTAATGCTGTTGCATCTGGTGTAATGAAAAAAAATAAATCCATATTATATGTTGGAACTGTCCCTACAGACGTTGTTTACTCATTGTCAGGAATGGAAAATCTTCCTGGGATAGTAATTACAGCATCTCATAATCCAAAGGAATGGACAGGATTAAAATTCTGTAATAAAGGGGCGACACCGATAGGAGTCGAGACAGGGTTATTGGACATCAAAGAGAAAGTAGAAAATTTAGATATTGATATCGAAATCCAAACTGAGTTTCAGGAAGAAGATATAGTGGATTCTTACATTGAACATCTTAATTCCTTAGTCAATCCGGCAGATGTAAAAAACACAATCAGCTTCATTATTGATGCAGGTAATGGAGCATTAGGTTCTGTTATAGAAGAACTTCATAATTCATACAATCTGAATTTTGATGAATTATATATGGAAGTTGATGGAAACTTTCCAAACCATCCTGCTGATCCTTCTGATCCAGCAAATCTTAGAGAGTTAAAAGAATTAGTAATTTCTAAAAATAAAGCATTTGGAGTAGCTTTTGATGGAGATGCTGATAGAGCAGTTTTCTTGGATGATAAAGGAAATTTAATTTCTGGCAGTTTAATGACAGCTCTAGTTGCAGATTGGTTAAATGAAAAAAAAGATAATTTAAAAATAGTACATAATGTTAATGTCTCACCTTCAGTAGTTAACTACTTGAAGAAAAAGGGAATTACTACGATAAGAGCTAAAGTTGGTCATTCTTATATAAAACAAATCATGAGAGAAGAGGACGCTGATTTTGGTGGTGAGCATAGTGCTCACTTTTATCTTAAAGAAAATTATTATGCTGATTCAGGAATTGTTACACTTAATGCTGAGGCAGAAGACGAAGAAACTCTTAATAACCTCATAAACGAGATAACAAATATAATTAAGGTATAAATGGTAAATGTAGCTTTTGAATTAGGAAATCAAGTTCAAGAAGAACTTGAATTTTCGGAAAATATTGATTCAATTCAATATGATTCTTTATTGATAATGGGAATGGGAGGTTCAGGAGTTTCAGGAGACGTTCTATCATTGTTATCTAATGAAGTAAGTTCAAAAAAAATTACTGTAAGAAAGTCATATTCAATTCCAAAAAAAATAATGGAAGTAAAGCCTTTTTGCTTATTTATATCTTATTCAGGCAATACAGAAGAAACATTATCAGGATTAAACGATGCTATAAAAAATAATTTAGACTGGGCTGTTATCTCAAGTGGAGGCAAATTAATTGATCTTGCAATAGAGCACAATAAAGAATATATTAAAATTCCAGATGGTCTCCAGCCAAGAGCCGCTTTTGGATACTTGACTCAAGCTGCATGTAAAATTGTAGATATTGTTGAGGGGACTAATTTCGTAAAAGAGTTAATAGACGTTGGTAATTATTTGAATGAGATACTTAATGAAGAAGAAGATTCAGAAATATTTATAGAAGCAAAAAAAATTGCAAAAAAGATAAATAAAAAAACATGCATAATATATGGCGGAACAGATTTAACTGAGCTAGTTGCTTCAAGATGGAAAACTCAAATTAATGAGAATGCAAAATCAAAAGCTTTCGTAGGATCAATGCCTGAAGTTCACCATAATGAGATTTTATCTTGGGATGCAGACGTTGAAGGAAGTAAGTCAAATTATGTATTAATTTTGTTAAGAGATAATTCCGAAAATTCTCAAATTGCAAAAAGATTTGATTTAACACAAAAATTACTTGGAGAAAAAGTAGAAATTTTTAATATTGAACCAAAATCTCAATCCACAACACTAATTAAACTTATGGAGTTGGTATTATTGGGGGACCTTTTTAGTTTATCTTTGGCAGATGAACTAAATATGATTCCAGAAGATATTGAAGAAATAGAAAATTTAAAAAAATTATTGGAGGATTAAGTTGTCAACAATTAAAGATGTAAAATTAGCTGAATTAGGAAGTGAAGAAGTTGCTTGGGCTGCTAGACAAATGCTTGTTCTTGAAGAAATTAGAAATGATTTTTCTAAAAACAAACCTTTAGAAGGCTTAAATATTGGTGCATGTATGCATGTAACTAAAGAAACTGCAAACTTAATGCTTACCCTAAAAGAGGGAGGAGCTAATGTTGCTCTTTGTGCATCTAACCCGTTGTCAACGAAAGATTCTGTTGCTGCTTATCTTGCAGAAAATGATATTGAAGTACATGCTGTATGGGGTGTTTCAAATGAAGAATTTTTTAAACATCTTAATTCTGTTTTAGATACCGAGCCAGATATAACAATGGATGATGGTGCTGATCTTGTTTCATTACTTCATACTGAAAGAACAGATATTCCAATAATGGGCTCGATGGAAGAAACAACAACAGGAGTTATAAGGCTTAAGTCAATGGAAAAAAATAATAAATTAAGGTTTCCAGTTGTAGCTGTAAATGATTCTGATACAAAACATTTGTTTGATAATCGGTTTGGAACAGGACAGAGCGCAATGGATGGAGTAGTCAGAGCAACAGATTTATTAATAGCAGGTTTAAACGTAGTGGTTATTGGTTTTGGTGATTGTGGTAAAGGTGTAGCAGAGAGAGCATATGGTATGGGAGCAAAAGTTACAGTTGTTGAGCCAGATTCTGTGAGAGCTCTTGAGGCACTTATGCATGGGTATGAAGTTAAAACGTCATTAAATGCAGCAAAAATTGCAGATGTCATTATTTCTGTCACAGGAAATTTACATGCATTAGATAAACAACATTTTGATGTCATGAAAGATGGAGTTGCATTGGCAAATGCAGGCCATTTTGATGTAGAAATAAATTTAGAAGCACTTAAGAATGAAAGTACAAAAGTAGAAAGAGTAAGAGAACATGTAGAGAGTTATACATATCAAGGTAAAGAAATTTTAGTTCTAGCTGAAGGAAGATTAGTTAACCTTGCAGCAGCTACAGGACATCCAGCCTCAGTTATGGATATGTCTTTCGCAAATCAAGCTTTGGCATCAGAATGGATAAAAGATAATCATAAAAAACTAGAATCAAAGGTATACACATTACCTAAGGAAGTAGATATTAAAATAGCTGCTACAAAATTAAGCCTTATGGGCGGTGAGTTAGAGATATTATCTGATGAGCAAATTAAATATCTAGATTCCTGGGAGCACGGTACAAGCTGAAATTTGAATATATTTAAAAAAGCTCTAACAATTGGAAGCGGAAAACTTGCAACTGAACTTAATGCACAAATTGATTCTATAAATTCAAAAGAAGAAGAAGTTACTAAATTAACTGATTCTGAAATTAAAGAATCATTTCAAAAACTTAAAACAGATATTGATCAAACTGATAAACATGATCTTGAGGTTGAGGCATTTTCACTTGTTAGGGAAGCAGCAAAAAGAACAATTAATGAAAGACACTATGATGTTCAGCTCTTTGGGGGTTTAGTTCTGCTTAGAAATAAAATTGCTGAAATGAAAACAGGTGAAGGCAAGACATTAGTTTCCACTTTACCCATCTCTTTAATGTCCTTATATGGGAAAGGAGTCCACGTAGTAACTGTTAATGATTATCTTGCTAAAAGGGATGCAGAATGGATGAAACCTATTTATAACTTTCTTGGATTAGATGTTGGATTAATTTATTCAAATCAAGAATATGAAGAAAAAATAAGTGCATATAAAAAAGATATAACTTACGGTACAAACAACGAATTTGGTTTTGATTATTTGAGAGATAACATGGCCCAAAATAAAGAGCAGTTAACTCAAGGAGAGTTATTTTATGCTGTCATAGATGAAGTAGACTCAATTTTAGTAGATGAAGCTCGAACACCTCTAATTATTTCTGGAAGAGTAGAAGAGTCAACAAAATGGTATCAACAATTTTCAAAAATAGTTAAATCAATGAAACAAGATATTCATTATGAAATTGATGAATCAAAAAAACAAATTCATCCTACTGAAGAAGGTATTGAGTTTGTAGAGTCAAGATTAGGGATTTCTAATATGTATGAAAATACAGAAACAAACTTCATACATTATTTAACCGCCTCTTTAAGGGCCAATGCAGTTTATTTAAAGGATGTTGATTATATTGTTTCAGAAGGGCAGATAAAAATTGTCGATGAATTCACTGGAAGAATATTAGAAGGAAGACGATATTCAGACGGGTTGCACCAAGCAATTGAAGCAAAAGAAAATGTAAGAATTCAAGATGAAAATCAAACATTAGCATCAATAACTTATCAAAATTATTTTAGAATGTATGAAAATCTTTCTGGGATGACGGGTACAGCGAAAACAGAAGAAGAAGAATTAATACAAATTTACAACCTTGAAGTATTAGAGATTCCAACAAATCTTCCTATAGCTCGTGTTGACAATCAAGATGCAGTTTATAAAACAAATAATGCAAAAATAGAAGCTGCTATTGAAGATATAAAAGAGAGAAATGATAAAGGACAACCAATACTTGTAGGCACTGTATCAGTTGAATCTTCAGAAGAAATTTCAAAATCTTTAACAAACAAAGGCATTAAACATTCAGTGTTGAACGCAAAGAACCACGAGGAAGAAGCTTCTATTATAGCTCAGGCAGGTAGATTGAAAGCAGTAACGGTAGCAACAAACATGGCTGGAAGAGGTGTTGATATTAAATTGGGAGGCAACACTGAGCAAATGGCTTTACATGCAGCAAAAAATGAAAATAAATTAGATGATTCTCAATACATAAAAGAACAAATTAAAGAAAATGAAAAAATTACATCAGAAGAAAAGAAAGAAGTCTTAAACCTAGGAGGTCTTTATGTAGTAGGCACTGAAAGACATGAGTCTAGAAGGATTGACAATCAGTTAAGAGGAAGATCAGGAAGACAGGGAGATCCAGGTGAGTCAAGATTTTATATCAGTCTTGAAGATGATTTAATGAGAAGATTTCAGGGTGAGAGAATCCAATCGATTATGGACAAGCTGAAGCTTCCAGACAACGAAAGAATAGAGCAGAATATGGTAACAAAAAGCATTGAAAGAGCCCAAGCTCAGGTTGAGTCATTAAATTTTGAAATTAGAAAAAATGTTCTGAAATTTGATCAGGTACTTAACCAACAAAGAGAAGTAATTTATAAATGGAGAAGAAGATTGTTAAAGTCAGATGACATAACTGACTTAATTTATGAGTGGTTGGAGGATGTAAATGAAGTTTTGCATAACAATATCGAAAATCATAAAAGAAACTATGAAAATTTAGATCATTTTGAAAGTTTGGTTGATGAAGAATTGAATTTATTATTAAATGAAGAATTTGATCAGAATGCTGAATCAAATAATTTAGATTTTTGGAATATAGCAAGGCTTTCTTCGCTTTCTTTTATTGATCAACTTTGGAAAAACCATCTTTCTGAAATGGATTATTTGAGATCAGGTATAGGACTTAGAGCTATGGGGCAGAGAGATCCATTAGTAGAGTATCAAAAGGAAGGATATGATTTATTTGAAGAGTTAATTTACAATGTTAAATTATCTGTAGTTAGACTTTTACTTAATTTTGACTCTTCTGCAATAAAAGAACAAGAAACACCTAAACCTAAAAACGTAGAAAAACATAAGAATAATAAAAAGATAGGAAGAAATGACCCATGTGATTGTGGGTCTGGATTAAAATACAAAAAGTGTCATGGATAAGTTATGTATAAAGAATTATTAAACCGTTTGGAAAAACTTCTTGAACGACTTGCTTCAGCTAAGGAGTATCTTTGACTTTGATTCGAAAACAAAAAAATTAAAAGATCTTAACTCATTAATATCAGATAAAGATTTTTGGTCTAGTAACAAAGATGCAAAAAATATTACCAAAGAGGCCTCATCAATAGAAAAAGTTATCAGTTTATTAAATAAGCTAGAGAATGATTTAAATGATTTAAACGAATTAATTGAACTAAGCAAAGACGAAGTTTCTGAATTAGAACAGGTGAAAATTCAGATAAAAGATTTTGAGACCAAACTAGAAGTTCTAGAAGAAGAATCCTTATTTAATGGTGAATACGATAATTTAAGTGCTGTTCTAAATATTAATGCTGGAGCTGGCGGTGTTGATGCTCATGACTGGGCAGATATTCTCTTTAGAATGTATACAAGATTTCTTGATAATGAAAATATGGATTATGAAATTGAAGAAATTTCAAGTGGTGAGGAGGCAGGAATAAAATCAGTTTCAATTAGGGTGAATTCTTATCGCGCATACGGTCTTTTAGAAAGCGAAAGAGGAGTACATAGACTCGTAAGGATAAGTCCTTTTGACAGTAATAAAAGGCGTCATACAAGTTTTGCTGGAATAGATGTGGTTCCTTTAATTGAAAATTCTGACGAAGTGAATATAAAAGATGATGAAATAAGAGTAGACGTTTATAGATCATCTGGTGCTGGAGGACAGCATGTAAATACAACGGACTCAGCAGTTAGAATTACACATATTCCAACTGGGATAGTAGTTGCATGCCAAGCTGAAAGGTCACAATTGCAAAATAAGGTTAGAGCTTTAGATTTATTAAAATCAAAAATTACATTATTGGAAAGAGAAGAACAATTAAAAAAGTTAGACGATATTAGGGGAGAACAAGTAGAAGCAGGCTGGGGAAGACAAATTCGTTCTTATGTTATGCAACCTTATCAACAAGTAAAAGATGCTAGAACTAGTATTGAAGTAGGTAATATCCAATCTGTATTGGATGGCGATATTTCCATTTTTATAAAAGAGTATCTAAAATGGCGTAGACAGGGGTTAAATGATTAAATTAGAAAATGTTTCATTGGTTTTCCAAGGTGGAAGTGTTGCATTGTCAAATGTGTCTACTTCAATATCCGAGGGAGAATTTGTCTATTTAATTGGACCTTCAGGAAGTGGAAAATCATCTTTTCTTAAATTGCTATATAAAGAACATTTTGCAACAAAAGGTAGTTTAGAAGTTGTTGACATGGATGTTACCTCTCTACCTAAATGGAAAATACCAATTCTGAGGAGGAAGCTTGGAATAGTGACTCAAGAACCACAATTATTAGAAGATAGAACAACTTTTGAAAATATAACTTTTGCATTAGAGATACTTGGATATGACTCTAAAGATATAGAAGAAAAGACAAATACTTTGATAGAACTAGTAGAACTTGAAGAAAGTATCTTTAAGTTTCCTCATCAGTTATCTGGGGGAGAGCAAACGAGGGTAAGCATAGCTAGAGCACTAGCTAGCAACCCTTTGTTATTGTTGTGTGATGAACCCACAGGAAATTTAGATCCGAACTTAAGTATTCAGATTGTCACGCTACTTGAAAAAATTAATAGGGCAGGAACAACAGTATTAATGGCTACACACGATTCATCAATTGTAAACAGAAGGAAGAAAAGAGTTCTTCAACTTAAAGATGGAAAACTTGTAAGTGATGCAGCCGAAGGTAGGTATATTTAGGATGTCTTCATGAATAAACTTTCTTATGTATTAAAAAATACTTTTATCAATATGAGACGAAACCCTCTTTTGGTAATTGCGACAATGCTTGCAGTATTGGTGTCCAGTTTTTTAGTTTTTACAACACTATCAGGTAGAGCTGTAGTAGAAAATAATACTTCAAGATGGCAGAATGGCGTCCATGTTGTAATTTTTCTTGATGATAGAGTTACTACGACTGCACACAGGCAGCTACAAGAATCTTTAGAATCATATCCAGAAGTTAGGATGGTTGATTATTTTAGCAAGGCTGAGGCAACAGAAGAGTTTAAGTTTTTGTTTAAAGATCAGCCAGAGTTAGTTCAAGAAGTTGATTTTGAAATTTTACCATCATCATTAAGAGTTAATTTAAATGATCCGTCCGATTATGAATTAATCATTGAAAGAATGGAGGGCAATCCAGCTGTTAAAGAAATAAGAGCCTCTGGTGAAGCTATTGATAGACTTTTAAGCTTGACTAATACGTTAGTGATTTCAGCCTCAGTTTTTGCAATTTTAATTGCATTTGCAGCTTTCATTTTAATAATCAATACATTAAGGCTTACAGCTTATGCAAAGAGAAAAGAAATAAAGATAATGAAAACTTTAGGAGCTTCTTCAACGTATATAAGACTTCCATTTATTTTTGAAGCTATATTTGAATCTTTAGTAGGAACCTCAATAGCTATTGGCTTAGGTTGGGCTGTTATTCAATATTCTAAAGGCTCAGTAATTGCTGAGAGCATTTTTGATATAACTATATCTGATGCTTATTTAATAAATTTGACCTTAGGTCTCATCTTGGCTTCAGTTTTATTTGGCTTGGTAGCAAGTTTTATTGGAATTAGGAAAGCTTTAAATGAGTAAAAGAATTATTATTCTCATACTTTTTTTTTCAATATTAAGTCAATTAGTAATAGTTGATGATTTAAAGGCCAACACGGCAGAGCAAAGATTAATAGAAGTTGAAAAACAATTGCAAGCTGTTGCTAATCAAATAAAACAATATGAAGGGGAAAAAACTAATTTAGAAAAAGCTATTTTATCTAATGACAGTGCTCTTAAACAGGTAAATAGCGAACTAGCTCAAGTCCAAGCAAGGTTAGTTAAGGCAGAAGAAGCTTTAGAAGAAGCACTAGCGGGATATGACCAATCTCTAGAAAATTTAGCAGCAGTTCAACAAAATATTATTCAAGAACAAACAAAATTAGGAAAAATAAAAAATGAAATTACAGATGTTAAAGATGAGTTGTTTGAAACTCAGAAAAATCTAAATTTGGCAAAAGAAGATCTACAAGAACAGGCTGTTGAGCTTTATATTAATGGAGTGATGAGTCCCTCAACTGCATTATTTATTGACTTAAATGAGTTATCAGATTTTTTAGCAGCTCTTGGGTATGCCTCATCGATTGTTGACTCCGCCTATGAAATTGTTGAACAATTAAATGCTTTTGAGAGGCTTGCTGAGACACAGACAGAATTTTTAACAATACGTGAAGAAGAGAGAGAGACATCCATTACTAATTTACAAGAAGAGGAAGAAAAGAAAAATCAAATTTCTATTGAAGCAGAAGAATTTGCAGATGATGTTGAAAGGAAAAAAAATATAGTCGAATCTGAGAAACGACAAGTTGAAAATAAAAAAGCAAGAGTATTAGCAGAGAGACAAAAAGCTCAGAAATTATTGAATCAAGCTAACCAACAATTAGAAAAGTTAGATAAAGAGCATGCCGATTTAGAGAAATTAGAAGATGCAATCCAAGCTGATATTGATAGATTAATGTCTGTTGGTGGTGTTGCACCTGGCAAGCTTTCATGGCCTATAACAGGTAGCTATGTTTCTAGTGGATATAAATGGAGGAGGCTTGGAGGTACAACAAGTTTTCATGGAGCAATAGATATACCATCTAGTACTGGAACTCCAATTAAAGCTGCTGCAGGAGGAGTGGTAATCGTGGCTAGATATTATGGAGCAGCAGGTAGAACTGTATTTATTGATCATGGAGGTGGAATGACAACCCTCTATTTTCATATGAATAAAATCTATGTTTCTGTTGGGCAGACTGTAGTTACAGGAGACGTTATTGGAAGTGTAGGAACTACTGGTAGGACAACAGGGCCACATCTCCATTTTGAAGTAAGGTTGAAAAACCCGAGTTCCGTAAATTGCAGTCGTCCATATCTCGATCCTACATCAAGAGGTAGGATGAATCCATACTGTTTCCTTGATGGTTAAATTGTGAAAGTTTTTGCTCAAAATTCAAAAGCTAAAAACTCTTATGAGTTCCTAGAATACTTTGAAGCTGGGATTGTTTTAACTGGTCCGGAAACAAAAAGTATACGTAATGGCGGAGTTTCAATCATTGATGCTTTTGCAATCATTGAGAATGAGGAAGCAATTCTAAGAGAAATGAATATTGAACCATATAAATATGCAGATTTAGTTGATTATGATCCAAAGATTCCAAGAAAGATGTTATTGCACAAAAAAGAAATTAAAAGATTAATAGGACTGACCTCAACAAAGGGCAATACTTTAATTGCAACAAAAGTATTTGAAAAAAATGGATTTATTAAAGTAGAAGTTGCTTTAGCAAAAGGGAAAAAAGACTACGATAAAAGAAAGAAGATAGAGGAGAAAAGAGTTTCTAAAGAGATTAGAGATTATAAATAATTTATTTATCAATCTCTTATATAAACGGTTTATTTATATACTCAATTTATTAACTCAAGGAGTAAATAAAAATGGTAAAAGATATTAATGCTGAAGAATATGAGCAAATTAAAGATTCTAAAAATACAGTAGTTATAGACTTTCATGCAACTTGGTGTGGACCTTGTAAAATATTAAGCCCAATTCTTGAAGAGCTTCAAGGCGAAATGAATGATGTAGAATTTGTAAAATTAGATGTGGATCAATTTCCTGAAATTTCTGGTGCAAACCAAGTAATGGGTGTTCCAACAGTTGTCATTCTTAAAGATGGAGAAATTAAGGAAAGATTTGTAGGTGTTCAGCCAAAAGAAGTTATAAAAGAGAAAATTTTAGCTATTAGCTAATTATGCAAAAAGCTATATTAGTTCTACAAATAGCAATACTTCTTATATTTCTTATTGTTGGTTTTTACTTCATAAATGAATTAAATAAATTATCAACAGAGATTGAAAATGCACTTGTATTAATTGAAGAAATAAGAACGTATATGCCAAAAATTGAAAAAATTATTGATAACTTTAATCAATTAGAACCACTTTTTGAGAGTCTTAATAGGTTATCAGAAATTATTTCTTTATTAACAGACCCTTTAGGGTCAGAGGGATAATGATGAATAATATTAAGTTTTATAGTACTGAATGGTGTGGGGACTGTGTAAGGTCTAAGAAACTACTAGAAAAATTGGGGATCACCTATGAAGAAATTGATATTGATTTTGATAAAGAGGCATACAAAAAAGTTAGTGAATTACAAAATAGGAAACCAAGGATACCAACAATTGTATTTGAAGATGGCAGTTATTTGGTAGAGCCTACTGATGTTGAGCTATTAGAAAAGATTAATAGTTATCAAAGTTAATATCAAAATATCAAACAAAATACATTGGCAAGCATAAGATAGGTTAAGAGTTGAATAATGAAAATACTTATTTGCGACAAATTAGATAAAATTACGATTGAGGAATTAGAAAAACTAGGTACATGCATCGATGTTTCTCAAGACAAGGATAAAATTAAAAAAATTAAAGAAAATATTATAGATGCAGAAATTGTTCTAGTCAGAAGTGATACCCAAATTAATAAAGAATTATTAGATATAAGCAAGAAATTAAAAATTATAGGTCGTAGTGGAGTAGGAACAGACAATATTGATATTGAGGAAGCGTCAATAAGAAGTATTTATGTAACGAATACTCCTGAGGCTAATGTTATTTCTGCCGCAGAGCTTACAATTGGTTTAATAATATCTGCTGCAAGAAATATAACTGTTGCTAATAATTCAGTAAAAAACAATGAATGGGAAAGATCCGAATTTATAGGAGTTGAATTATATAAAAAGCAATTAGGATTGATTGGTTTTGGAAAAGTTGCAAAACTAGTTTCAAAAAGAATGCAAAGCTTTGATATGAAAATAGTTTTTTATGATCCATTTATAGACAGTTCAACTGAAAATGAAGAAAAAGTAGAGCTTGAAGAATTATTAAAAACTTCAGATTTTATTTCAATTCATGTTCCAAAGAATAAAGAAACAATAAACCTAGTTTCACAAGAAAGATTATCTCTAGCAAAAGAAGGTTCAATAATTATTAATACATCTAGGGGAGGATTGGTTGATGAACAAGAGGTATTTAATTTAGTAAGTGAAAATAAATTATATTCCGCAGGTTTTGATGTATATGAAAAAGAACCTCCTGAAATGAATGAAGAGAAAAACAGAAGTAAAGTAATTACCCTTCCTCATTTAGGAGCTTCTACTAAAGAAGCTCAAGCTAGAGCTGGCCAACAACTTGTGGAGAATATTAAAAATATTTTGAATGAAGATTTAAGTTCAGTAGTAAATAAAAATTTAAAATAACTGTTGTCTTACTTCAACGAAAGCACCATAATTAAGATACGATTTAGTTGTTTGCTGGCACCAAATATATTATTTTTGAATCGTAAAAAAAACTCTTGTTTATGTTTAACTTCTATTCCATAATGTATATATGTTAAATAACAAAATTACTGATTATAAGACTATAAATAACGTTATAGCTTTATTTAGTGGGTTGATAGCCATTACTTTGGTTCTAGCTCCTAATACAGTTGCAAACGTTTTTAATGTTACTTATCTATCTCAAGCTGATGGTTCATGGATTAATTCAACAAGAGTAGTTGCAATAGTATGCCTCTCTCTTTCACTATTAGCAAGCTGGGCTAGATATATTGATGAAGTTTATGCTCAAAAAGTAATTATGAGATTCTATTCAATAATGTTTCTAGGATTTGCTTTAAGCAATTTTCTTGGAGGCATTGAGGGAAGTGTCCCAGTTCACTCAGTTAGTGTTGCTTTTATTGCTGTATTATTTGTAACTTCATGGATGTGTTGGAGTAATAGTCGTGGGATAGAACCAAATACTAAATCTATAAATACTTCTAGTACTGTTTCATTAATTAACAATGCTCAAGAAGATCAAGACGTTTTAGAAGCAAATAGTTAAAAATACTTATTTAAAATTATCAACTGATTCGTATAAGTAAGTAATTCTCTCATATATTGGCCATCCATTTGGTATACAGCCACCAGTGGTTTTTGACTGTTGCATCATTAATGGTGCCAGAGCATTTTGGGATGGGCAGTCAGTGTGTCCCCAGCCAAACATATGTCCTACTTCATGATTAATGAGATAAAGTCTATAAGTAGCTATATCAAGTCCAAAATCTTTTGCACCAGCAAGCCACCTAAAGTAGTTATAGATTATTTGATTTCCATTTCGACATGAGTAAATGCCATTTGTTTGTAAAGGAAAGCACATCTCATCAACAGTATCTGGGTTAGCAATGAAAATATGAAAGTCAGCATCATAATAATTCACAACTTGAAACTCTTTTCCAACTATTGTTGTCCACCCACGTTTATCATTTAATATTGAAGTAATAAAGTTTGAGAGACAAGTAGGATCGATTGGTAAACTTGATTCAACTGATAGAGAAAAATTAATCTTCTCTTCATTGTAAACATTAGCTTCAAGCACATTAATCCACTGATTCTCTATCTCGTTAATATTTTCGATGATACAACCTTGTTCGAGGCTTATTCCGGGAATTATTTTACTTAGAATCGTTTGTTCTTCAGTTGAATAAATTGAGATTTTTGATGTATAAATATCTACACCGTCACTATCAGGTAGTTGAAAGTTGATATTTGTTTCCATCTCTTCTTCGTAACTGTCTTGCAAAGATGGAACAGTTGTTGTTGTAATATTGGTAATTACTTTTTCATTATCTGTAATATCTACTGAGTTATCTACTGCAATTATCTCTTCATTATTATCGATTATTGTATTTCCTGAGATATTTAGCTTTTCGGACAGCACAAATATAGAGAGAAATGTAAATATTAAAATATTAAAAAGTAATAATGTTTTTCTTTTTTCCACTAAAACTATGTTAGAGATTCTTAATTATTCATCAATATTTTTTTTATAGCCTAATTTATCAATGAATTCTTCTGGTTCTAACCCTAGGCCATCAGCTACTCTATTGATGTAATTAAAATAAGAGACAACTTGGACTATTTCTGAAATTTCTGATTCAGTAAAATCAAAAGCTTTTAGTGACTCGATATCTTTTTTATTCATTTTTCCTGGTGTCATTGTTAATTTTTCTGCAAACTTGCATAACTCCATATGTTTTTCAGATAATGAACTATTTTTCCAATCATTAGCTACTTCATCTATGAGTTTTTGATCTTCTGTCTCCGACCGGAGATCATATAGGTGTGCAGTTATTCAGTACTCACATTCATTCGAAATAGAAGTTACAACAGCAAGCAGCTCTCTATCAAACCTAGTCAATTTTGAATTACCAAACATAGTTGAGCCATACAACCTCATTGAGTCTTGAAGTATTTGAGGTGTTTGAGATTGGATACTTAGAATTTTCCAAATCTTTCCAGCTCTACGCATTCCTTTTTCATATTCTTTTTTTAAGAGACCAGAAGATTCTTCAAAGTTAAAGATTTTTATAAAAGCCATATTTAATTATTTTTGCTTAAAATTAATAATATGCAACTAACTTTGGAATTAAAAAAGGCTATTGAAAATAATGCATTTTGTTCAATCGCTACATATTTAGAAAATAATGAAATTCAAAATCATTTAATGTGGATAGATTACAAAGATGATTTTTTGCTTATCAACACAGAAAAAGGAAGAAAAAAAACTTCAAATATTAGAAACAATAGTTCAATTACATTAGTAGTTTTTGAACCATCTGCAATGTATTCAAGCTGGGAAGCTAGGGGAAAGGTTATTGAGATTATTGAAGACGAGAGTGCAAATCAACATATAGATAAGCTATCCCGAAGATATACAAGCCATCCATATGCTAGAGAAGATGATGTTTCTTGGGATGAAGCAGGAATTAAAGATAGAGAGCTGTGGGTTATAGAAGTGAGTAAATTAAATTCTATGATCCGGCCTCAAGCCAAATCAGATCCTGAGTGAAATTTTAAATAAGGGTTTTCGTCAAAGTTACTTTTGTCTTCTTCATTTAAATTATTTTTAATTAATTCTTCAGCATCAAAAGTTAAATTACCTCCTCTGCTTTCTAGGTGTCCAGTTTTTCTAAATATCTTTTCTGGAATTTTTTTGATAAACTTTTTTATATTCTCTTCAGAGACTCTTAATTCTTTTGCTAAAGAAAGCTCTACTTTAATTGATTCTGGTAGCACATTACATGAAAAAATATACAGTGATGAAAACATAGCCCAGTCAATATCACTAGCTCTTCTTCCTTTTTCAAATACAGAGAAATCATAATTTGGAAAGTAATTATAAGGTGAATAATTAAAACTAGTTTTATCATTTAACTGTTTAAACAAATACCTATCTAGAAGTTTTAAATCTAGTAGTGGTAAAGAGGTTTCTAACTTATCTTTAGACAAAGCCATTTCATCTTCTAAATTTTTAATGTTTATTTCATTTATTATGATTTTTCCAAAATAATTTTCGATAATTACATTAATTTCTGAATTTTTAGGTACAAAAATTAACCCGTCATTGTCAGAAGAGTCTAAAGTAACCGCAAGAACAGCGTTTAATTCAAAAGTATTTTCACTTGCTTTCATATCTTATTTTTTTGTCTTGGTTAATAAATATTGTAAGACCATAATAGTTATATGGGGGTGAACTGGCTTCGACTTTGAAGTGAGTCTCTCAGTAGCGAGTCGAGGGACCTAGGGCCTCGTTAAAAACGTAGGAAAAAAAATATAACTGCCAAACCTAAATTGGCTATAGCCGCTTAATTGTGGCTCGTCGACTATCGGGGCTCCCACCTCGGGTAGTATCGGCGTTGAAATGTGGGATGCGAAGTTAGGCTACCGACTGACTTTTAAGTTTTAAGGTAGAAACTATTAAGATATAGGTTCTGGTGACTTTCTTAATAGTATTTCACCAGATGCACTCGGAGAAGCTGTTTGATAGCTTAAAAGGACCGGGGTTCGACTCCCCGCACCTCCACCAATATGGTTAATAGTAATTTTGATTTTCTAATTATTGGAGGAGGCATAGTAGGCCTCTCAACAGCTGTTCAGATACAACAATCAGGTAAAAAGGTTTTAGTATTAGAGAAAGAAAAAACTCCTGGCAACCATCAGTCTGGAAGAAATTCAGGTGTTATTCATTCAGGGATTTACTATAAACCTAATTCATTTAAATCACAGCTCTCAATAAGGGGCAGAGAATTACTAGTTGAGTTTCTAAGAATAAAAAATATCCCTTTTCGACTAGAAGGAAAAGTTGTAGTTGATAAAAATATTAACAAGATAGAAAATCTTTTAAATAGAAGTAAAGACTTAAGCATGGAAGGTGTAAAAATTTTAACAAATCATGAACTTTTAGAAAAAGAACCTAATTCAGTAATCAAGCAGGGGTTATTTGTGCCTCAAGCAGGAGTTGTAAACTATAGAAAAGTAACAGAAGCATTGGCTGAAGAACTTAAAAGCCATGGAGGTCAAGTTGAATACTTTGAAGAGGTAGTATCTATTGAATCTAAAAAAGGTGGGAAAGTTCTCAGTACTAAGAAAAACAAATTCTTTGGGGATTTTTTAATAAATTGTGGAGGACTGTATTCAGACAAATTAGCTAAGTTGGATGGTTTAGACCCTAGCGTGCGGATTATTCCTTTTAGAGGAGAGTATTACACCCTTAACAAATCCAAAAGCTCACTTGTGAACAATATGATATATCCGATTGCGGATCCGGATCTTCCTTTTCTAGGTATCCACCTAACAAAAAATATTGATGGGGAGATTGAAGCAGGTCCAAATGCTGTATTTGCTTTCGCAAAAGAGGGATATAAGTGGACAGATATCAATCTTAAAGAGACTTATGGTAGTTTGTCATATGGTGGAATGTTGAAGTTAGGAAAAAAATATTTCAAAACAGGAATAAAGGAAATGTATAGATCTTTAAATAAAAAAGCTTTCGTAAATGAAATTAATACATTAGTACCGGGAGTAAGTAAAAATGACATAAAAGTTAGAGAAGCCGGCGTTAGAGCTCAAGCTGTAGATAAAGATGGCAAATTGGTTGACGATTTTATGTTTCAAGAAGGCTTAAATTCATTACACGTACTGAATGCACCTAGCCCAGCTGCAACAGCATGTTTAGCAATTGGAGAACATATAACTTCTAAAGTATTGAGATAAGTATTTTATCTATTACCTGTTTGAACGTCCCAAAGATTTGAATAAACTTTTCCGATTGTAACAAGTTCATCATGCGTACCGTTTTCAACAATTTCCCCGTCTTCTAGAACATATATTTTGTCAGCATTTCTTATTGTTGAGAGGCGATGTGCAATTGCAATAACTGTTCTTCCTTCTTTAAGGGTATCGAGGGAACGCTGGATTGCAGCTTCTGTTTCGTTATCAACTGCTGAAGTAGCTTCATCTAAAATTAATATTTCAGGATTTTTTAGAATTGCTCTTGCGATAGAGATCCTTTGTCTTTGCCCCCCTGAAAGTTTTTGTCCTCTTTCTCCAACAATTGTGTGTTCTTTATTTGGAAGTTGATTTATGAATTCATCGGATTCAGAGAGCCTTGCTGCTTCCCAAATCTCTTCTTCAGATGCTTCTAGATTTCCATATGCAATATTTTCAAATACGGTTCCTTCAAATAGAAATATATCTTGGCTAACTAATGCAATATTGTTTCTTAGGCTTTTAAGATCTAAATCCTTTATATTTATATGGTCGAATTTTATATCTCCTTCAGTCACATCATAGAGCCTTAAAATAAGCTTAATCATTGTTGATTTACCAGAACCTGTGCTTCCAACGATTGCTACTGTCTGGCCTTTATTGATTTCTACTGAAACATTATTTAAAACAGTAAATCCTTCAACATAAGAAAAATTAACTTTGTCGAATACGATTGAATTTTCAAAATTCTTTAGTTCATTATTGCCATTTGTTATTTTTGGCTTCGTATCTTTTAGTGTTGTAATTCTTTTAAAAGAAGCCATAGCACGCTGATATAAATCAAAAGTATCACCAAGTTCAGTTAATGGCCAAAGTAATCTTTGAGTTATAAAAAGGAGAACAGAGTACATTGCCACTTTTATTTGACCATCTAAAGCCATAAATCCTCCTATTAACAATGTTGCTGTGAACCCAAATAAAATAGCAATTCTAATTATTGGAATAAATGCAGCAGAAAGTTTTATTGCATGGTAATTTGCTGCCTTAACTTCTTCTGACGACTTAGTTATTCTCTCAGTCTCTTTACCTTCTCTATTGAAACTTTTAACAGTTAAGATGCCTGTTAAAGAATTAGATAGATTCGCATTTAAAGATTCAATTGTGTTTCGAATTTTTGTATATCTTTTTGCAATTGTTTTAGTAAATTTAAAGGAACCAAAAATAATTATTGGTATAGGTATAAAGGCAAATAAAGCAATTAGAGGCGAGATATAAATAAATGTTCCTCCAATTACAAGAACGGTAGTCATTGTTTGTAAAAGTTTATTCGCTCCTGTATCTAGAAATTTCTCAAGTTGATTAACATCATCATTTAAGATTGCCATCAACCTTCCAGATGATTTATTTTCAAAAAATTCAAGATCAAGATCTAAAACGTTATTAAAAGTTTCAGTACGTAGTTTGTGTTCAATGTCTTGTGAAATATTTCTCCAGGTTACTGCAGCAACATAATCAAAAGTAGATTCTAAACCCCAGATTACAAACGTTAGTACAGCCAATACAATTAATTGCTGCCTTCTATCTTCATAGCCAAGATTCCCTAAAAATGAATCTGATCCTTCAACAACAATATCTATAGCTATTCCTATCAAAACAGGAGGAGCAAGGTCAAATAATTTATTCAGAATAGAGTAAATTATTCCTCTTTTAATTTTTGTATCTTGTTTTTGAGAATACAAAAATAATTTTTTAAGATTGTTTTCTTTCATTAGGTTCAATATTAACTTTTAGTTAAATTATTAATCCCATCCCTAATTTCTTTAAGAAGAACAACCTCTTTAGATTCTGAAGCTGTTGTTTCTTCGTCGTCATCATCGATTAGTTCATTAAAGTGATTGTAAGCTTTTATTACTAAAAACATTACAAAAGCAATAATCAAGTAATTAATTGTTTCACCTAAAAAAGCTCCCAAGCTTCCTGACTTTAGACCAGAGGAAGGATCTACGTCACCAAATAAACCTAGATTTTCTAAATTAGGCATATTTAAAACTAACCCAATAAGTGGCTCGACCAATCGTTTAGTAAAGACATCAACTAATGACTTAAATGAAGCACCCATAACGAATGCAACCCCTAATTCGACAACATTTCCTCTATTTATAAAGTCTCTAAATTCTTTTATCATTTATCAACCCTCCAATATTTGTTTCATTATTTAAGATTACAAGTATTCTTAAATCCTATGAGAAAATTTCAAATTTATTTACTTACTTTTTTGCTTTTTGCATCCTGTGCAGCAAATGAAGAATCAGTTGAAGAAGTCGTCGAAGACACTACAACTAGTACAACCACTACAACCAGTACAACTACTACAACCACGACAGTTATAGAAGAAGAAAAAGTTTTAAACGAATATGGGCAAGAAATACTTGAAATGTCTTCAGAGATGAAAGAGCAATTTAATGAGTTAATTAGTTTTGTTGAAAAAAGAACAGGTCTTAAATTTACAGAATATCCAAAATACGAGCTCTATACATTAGAAGGATATAGGAATTACAGTGTTGCTTCATATTTAGATGATTTTGAAGAAGACTATGAGGAAGGTGAGTGGGAAAGAGCAGTTTTATCAGAAAATATGTGGGGATTAACAACAAAAACTCCTGATGAAATGAAGCAGCTTTATGTAGATTTTGTAAGGTGTGCTTCTTCGGGCTCATATAGTTTAGATGATAAAATTTTAAGAGTTCCAATTAAAAAGAATCAAAAGAAATTAAATTTATTTGAACAGTCTGTATTAGTTCATGAATTAACACATTCATTGCAAGGTCAGATAATTGATCTATCTGCTTGGTATAGCGAGATGAAGGAAACAGATGACTTTTCTGATTATTACGGTAGAAGATCAATCATGGAAGGACAAGCAGATTTAGTTCAAGCACGTTGGGAATCTGGATTAGATGCTTATGATAGGCAAACAATGCAATCTCAATATCCTCCAGGTTGCGGTATTGCGTTACCAGATTATATATATATACCTTTTGAATTATATTATGGATATGGTCCCCAACTTGTTAAGGAGATTTACAACCAAGGTGGAATGGAAGCTTTAAACGAAGCACTTTACTTGCTTCCTACTTCTGAACAAATATATTCGATTGAGAAGTATTATTCTTCGGAGCCTTATCAAGAAGTTTTAATTAACGATTTATCAATTGAAGGATATTCATTAGTTGACGAAGGAACATTGGGCTCACTTGATATTGTATATTTACTACAACCACAAATAGGTCAAGGCACTGCTGTCAATGCAGGGATAGGGATTGGTGGAGGATCTTGGAAAGATTATGAAGATGAAAATAGCAATCTCTTGATGACTGTAAAAATAAGTGGAGATAGCACAAAAGAATTAACAGAAATATATGATTCATTCATTAGCTGGGCAGAAGCACAGTCTAGGTTTTCACCTGGGGAAAGTAGTACAAATTCTTCAGGAGCACTATATATTGGTGATACAAATTTTTGGATTGAAAATAATAATGGATTTGTAAGGTTGATACTGTCTCAAGACTTAGACATATTGGTTAATATTATTACAGACTGTTCATCTGGATCTTGTAAAAAAGATTTTTAAATTTTGAGTACTTTTTATATTTGCGCAACACCAATCGGAAATCTTGATGACATTTCTAAGAGATTGGTAGATACTCTTAATTCTGTTGACATTGTTTATGCGGAAGATACAAGAAGAGGGAAGAAGCTTCTTAGTCATTTAGATATAAAGAAACCAATTTACTCATATTTTGTTGGTAATGAAAAATCTAAATCAAATGAAATTCTCAAACAAATAAAAGAGGGTAAATCAATTGCTTTGATTTCAGACGCTGGCACACCTTTAATCTCAGATCCTGGTGAATATTTAGTTAAAGAACTAATAAAGAACAATGTAGATATATTTGCTATACCAGGTCCATCGAGTGTCTTAGTTGCTTTAACATTATCTGGCTTTGATACTGGTAAGTTTAATTTCTTGGGATTTATTCCAAAGTCAGGCAAAGATAGGGAGAAATTTTATCATCAAATTAAAAACTCAGAAGTTACTTCTGTTTGTTTTACATCACCAAAAAGAATAAAAAAAGACTTAAAAGAGTTTGTTAATTTAAAACTAGAAAATGAGATAGTTGTTTGCAGGGAGATGACGAAAAAATTTGAAACTATATACAGAGGGGATGCAGAAACTTTACTTTCTGACTTAAAAGATATAGATATAAAAGGTGAAATTACCTTGGTCATTTCAAAATCTGAAAAAATAATTGATTTAGATATAGATATTCTAAAAGCTGTTGAGGGTATGATTTCTTTTGATATTCCTAAAAGAGAGATAGCAAAAATATTATCTTCAATTTCTAATTACAGTGCTAATGAAATTTACGAAAAAATTAAAGACTCTTAATTGTTTTAATACATTTAGAGCATAAAAATTTATCTTTTAACTGAATATTTACATTTTTATTTCCACATATGTCACAGTTCTTATAACCTTTAGTAATAATTAACTGGTTGTTCTCAACAAACATTGAAATATCATCGTTATGATCAATATCCAATGCTTTTCTAATTGATTTTGGAATAACTATTCTTCCAAGATTATCAATCTTTCCTTTATTACCTTTGACCATATTTCTATTGCTCCTATTCTTATATAGTAGTGAAAAAATCTCTATCAAATCAAGAATTGAAATGGGTTGATACCCATTGCCATCTACAGCTTTTAAAACATAAAATTAGTGAAATAGATTTTTCTAACATAGAATATTTGATTATTCCTGGAGTAGATGTTGATTCCTCTAAGAAAGCAAAAGAAGCATCCAGTTCTTTACCTATAAAAGGATATTGGTCGGCTGGACTTCATCCTCATGATGCAAAAAAATTATCAACAGAAAAAGAAGAACTAGAGGTGTTGTTTTCAGAAGCGGACCTTATAGGAGAAACGGGTCTGGACTATTATCGCAACTTATCATCGAAGGATGAACAGAAAGAAAATTTAAAGTTTCATTTAGATGCATCAAAAAAGTATAAAAAACCAATAATTATACATTGTCGAGATAGCTTCGAAGATATCCATACTTTAATTAGTCAGTATCATGGAGAATTTCCAATCATATTACATTCCTGGACAGGGGGTAAGAAATGGACAAAAAAATTTTTAGACTTAGATATTTATTTTTCAATATCTGGAATTGTTACATATGAGACTGCAAAAGATCTCCAGCTCTCTGTTGAAGAAATCCCTATAGAAAGAATGCTTTTAGAAACAGATACTCCTTACCTAACTCCAGTGCCAAAAAGAGGGGAAGATAACCAACCAAGCTATGTTTCTTATACAGCAAATAAAGTTGCTGATATCAAAGGAGTTAGCCTAGATGAGTTATCTCACCATACAATAGCAAATTCAAATAGTGTACTTGGAATATAAAATCTATGAGTGAACTTTATTGGGTCAAACAATTAGAAAATGAAGCTAATAATAATCTTGGTCAAAATTTCCTCATTGACTCAAATATATCAAGAAAAATTACAAAACTTGTACAAGGCCAGCTTGGAGATCCCATTCTAGAAATAGGACCTGGAACAGGGTCTTTAACTAATGAATTATTAAAAGATGATTACAGAATAAAAGCAATTGAAATTGATAAAGAATTAGTAGACATAGTTTCAAAAAGGTTTAGTGATATACCAAATATAGAACTTATAAATGGTGATGCTATGGAATATGATTATTCACAATTAACAGGTCCTTGGTGGATTATGGTTTCCAATCTTCCTTATTATGTTGGAACCAGGTTGCTTGTAAAGCTGATAACAGAAGTGCCTGTAATTCATAGGTACGTTGTAATGGTTCAGCGTGAAGTAGCAGAGAGGATTACTGCTGAACCAGGGACAAAAAATTATGGAGCTCTATCGGTTTTCTGTTCTTTATTTACAGAACCAAAGATTCAATTTGATGTAAATAAAAATTGTTTTTTTCCTGAACCAAAAATAATTTCAACAGTAGTTACTTTACAAAGAGAGCCTTTAGAAGATTCAGATTTAAGGATAAAAGCTTTTGAGATTGCTAAAGTTGCTTTTCAACAAAAAAGAAAAAAAATTAGAACTGCATTAAAAGAAATAATTACTGAAGATAAATTAATTAGCTTAAACATAGATCCAAATCTAAGACCAAGTAACTTAACACCAGATCAGTATCTAGAATTAGCAATGGAGACGGAATGAAGTTTTTAAGTTCAGCAAAAATAAATCTTAATTTAGAAGTAAATTCTGAAACAAAAGATGGTTTACATACACTTACTTCATATTTAATACCTATAGATTTCTACGATGTAATTGAAATTAATGAGATTGACGAAAAAAACGATAAAATTATATTCACTCCTGATATCGAATTAAAAGGGAAGTCAACTATCGAGAAATCTTTAGATTTGTTGAGAGAGAGTAGTAGTTTCGAAAAATATTTTGAAGTAAAGGTAACTAAAAATATTCCAATTGAAGGCGGTTTGGGAGGCGGCAGTTCAAATGCAGGCTCAATAATCAAATATATATGTAGTACATATGATTTAGCACTACCTAAAAATCAAGATATTGCGAAAAAAGTAGGTAGCGACGTTCCATATTTTATTGAAGGTAAGTCAGGAGTAATTTCAGGTATTGGTGAAGAAGTAAGCATCGATGAAAGTATTGGAGATTTAGATATATTAATTGCAACACCTCATGAGAAAATATCAACAGTTGATGCTTTTCAGGCTTTTGATGAATTAGGTGATAAAAATAAATTTAAGAAATCAAAAATTAAAAATATGGAAATTTTTAATAATATGTGGAATCCTGCTTTGGTTATAGAGCCAAGATTACAAGATCATAAAGACCATCTTGAAGAAGTATTTAATATTGAATTTTTTATGTCAGGAACTGGTTCAACATTATTTGGAATAGATGAATACGATAATTTAGAGAACAATATTAAAAAAGTTGATAAAACAAGATTTAGATTGATAGAAATAACAAAAAAAATTGATTGTAGTTTGTTATTTAATGCAGAGTAGAATAAATGTGCAAAGAACAATGGCGGATGGTGTAATTGGCAACACATTGGGTTTTGGTCCCAACGTTGAGGGTTCGAGTCCTTCTCCGCCAGCTAGTAAATAAATGAAAATATCAGGAGTCATATTAGCAGCTGGTAAGGGGACAAGAATGAAGTCCTCCCTACCTAAGGTATTGCAACCTGTTTTGGGCAAACCAATGATATCTTATGCACAAACTGCTTTAACAAATGTAGATAGTAAATATGTAATCCTTGGTCATGAGTCCGATTCTGTTAGAGAGCATATCTTTGATGATTATAAAATTGTTGAGCAAGAGGAACAATTAGGTACAGGACATGCAGTTGTAACTTTGTTGGAAAGTGATGACTTTAAGTTAGATAGTTCTGATTATTTAATAATAATTCCTGGAGATGTTCCTCTTATCGATAAAAATGAAATAGATGAATTAATAGACTCAGTAACAAAAAATAATTCAACTCTTGGTTTGATTACTGCTGAAGTTAAAAATCCATCTGGATACGGAAGAATAGTTAGAAATAAAAATAACGCAGAAAAGATTGTAGAAGAATCTGATGCAAGCGATGATGAGAAATCAATAAATGAAATAAATTCTGGAATATATTGCATCGATAAGGAATTTCTTGTGAGCAATATAAATAACATTAAAAGTGACAACGCTCAGAATGAATTTTATCTCACAGATTTAATTGAGATAGCATTTCAAAAAGAACAAGATACAGTTATAGTACAAGTAATAGAAGATACTATAAAAGGTGTTAACTCGATGAGTCAACTAAACGATGTTGAAGATACGCTTAAAGAAAAGTTGATTTCTGCTCATATGGAAAATGGAGTTTATTTCCAAGATCCTTCCACTACCTATATTGATGAAACAGTAAAAATTCAAAGTGGAACAAAAATATTTGCTAACTGTCATTTAACTGGGAACACTGAAATTAAAGAAAATTGTGAAATAGGTCCTAACTCTTTAATAAGCGATTCAACAATAGGAGAGGGTTCAAAAGTTCTTTACTCTGTTGTTGATGGATCTGACATAGAGAGTAATGGACAAATTGGTCCTTATGCTCATTTGAGAACTGGTTCCTCATTAGGTGACAATGTCAAAGTGGGAGCATTTGCAGAAACGAAAAATTCAAAAATAAGTAAAGATAGTAAAGTTCCTCATTTAGCTTATGTAGGAGATGCTGAACTAGAAGAGGGAGTTAACTTTTCAGCTGGTGCAATTACCGTTAATTACGATGGAAAGGAAAAACATAAAACTGAGGTTAAAAAAGGTGCATTTGTTGGTTCAGATGCAATGTTAGTAGCTCCAGTGACAATTGGAGAAGGAGCCATGGTTGGTGCTGGATCCGTAATTACAAAAGATGTACCTGCTAAGTCATTAGGAATTGAAAGAAATAAACAAAAGAATATAGATGGTTATATGGACAGAAAAAAAAGTTCAAAGGATAAGAAATGATTGAGCAATCGACAAAAAAGAGAATGCTCATCTACTCAGGGTCTTCCAATACTGAATTAGCAAAAAAAGTAGCTAAAGACTTAGGAACAGAACTTGCTGAAGTTGAAAAAGAACAGTTTGCTAGTGGAGAAATCTACATTCGATTAGCTGATAGTGCCAGAGGTGCTGATTGCTTTGTTCTTCAAAGTCATTCGGGTGGAATCAATTTTACAATTATGGAACAGTTGTTAATAGTTGATGCTTTAAAGAGAGCATCAGCAAAAAGAATAACGGCTGTACTTCCTTTTTATCCTTACTCAAGACAAGATAAAAAAGCACTACCAAGAGAACCAATTTCTGCGAGATTGATTGGAGATTTATTTATAGCTGCTGGAGCTAACAGATTAGTATCTATTGATCTTCATACCCAACAGATACAAGGTTTTATACACGCACCATTCGATCATTTAACTGCCATGCCCCTTTTTGTTGATTACTTTAAAAACAAATATGACGAATCTGTTTCTGTTATCTCTCCAGATGCTGGAGGTGTTAAAAGAGCAACAACATTTGCTAAGCATTTAGAAGCTTATGTTGGTTTTGTTCATAAGAAAAGAGATCCAAGTAAACATAATGAAGTAAAAGCCTTCACTGTAATTGGGGAGGTTGAAGATCGTCATGCGATTTTAATTGATGACATAATTGATACAGGAGGGACAATAGCCGCTGCTTCAAGAATCTTAAAAGAGAGGGGAGCAAAGACAGTAAGTGTAGTTGCTACTCACGGAATATTTTCTGATGGTTCAGTAGAGACACTTAAAGATGCACCAATTGATGAAATAGTTGTTACTGATACTCTTGAACAAAATGGTAATTCAGAATCACTTGGCAACGTACAAGTCCTTAGTGTTTCGGAAATAATTGCAAACGCACTAACATCAATATTTGCAGATGATTCAGTTTCTGCCCTCTTTATGGGCGAGAACGTTTTATAAGGAGACAATGTGGCTGATAAACAAAAAGTAAAAATAACTCTACTTGGTGTAATGAAAGAGTACGAAATAGAAGTAGATGATAAGAAAAAGTTTATGAAAGAAATTGAAGAATTGATGAAAGATGGTTCAATGTATTGGTTTAAAGATGACAAAGGTGAAGTAGGAATCAATACATCTCAGATTAATTCTATTGAGTTTTTGGATGATGACGGCAAAAGAGAAGCAGGCTTAGTCTCTAATAGTTAACGAGTTTACCTGTTTTTCTATACTCTCGTCTGATTGTTTTTCTCTCATCTTCGGTAGCCCCACCCCATACTCCCGAATCTTGGTTTGTTGAAATTGCGTATTCTAGACAATCAAGCTTAACGGAACATTCATTACATACAGCTTTTGCTTCTGCAATTTGCTTCATTGCTTTCATTGATGAGCCAATAGGGAAGAAAAGATCAGAATCCATAGAGGAACATGCGCCTTCAAGCATCCAACTTTCTTGTTCTAATTCAAATTTCATCATATGCACATTCCTTAATACTTTGTGAAATATTTCACAATCTATTGTAGTAGTATTAGGGGGATAAGGAATAACTTGAGTTATATTTTTGCACATAGAGGTTTACCAAATGTTTATATGGAAAACTCACTCACCGGACTTAACAAAGCTTTAGAGCACTGTGAGTATGTTGAAACAGACATAAGACTTACCAAAGACAACAATCTTCTTTTATTTCATGACCCGTATATAAATGATTATTTAATAGAAGACTTAACTATAGAAGATATTTCTAAATTATTAGAGGGTATCTCAGTAAATGAAATAATTCTTGAATCAAGAGATCAAATTAATGGAAAAGTTAATTTTGAAATTAAAACAGATAAAACTTCATCAAACAATATTGATATTTTATTTCAAAAAGTATCAGGAATTGCTAACAAGGATGACATTATCTCCTCTTTTCACTGGGAAGGGGTATATAACTTTAGGGATATTTTTACTTCTGAATATGGAATTATTTTAAACAGTGAAGATCATTTATTCGAGGCTAAGGCAATGTCTAACCATGATGAGAAAATATATTTTATGGTTGAGAAAGGATTAATCAACAGTAGAAATTTTGATTTGCCTAAAGAGAGGACAGCAGCTTGGACTGTAAATGATGAGAATGAATTTAAACGACTTATGGAAATAGGGCTATTTGGAATAATTACAGATATTCCTGATACAATGCAATTATATAAAAAGTAGGGATATGGCAATACTTGATGAATTAAATGATGCTTTAAAAGAAGCTATGAAAACAAAAGAAAAAGCAAAACTAGATGCTATCAGACAGGTTAAATCTGAGATAGAAGAAAAGAGAGCTGAATTCAATTTGAAATTGATTTCCTTGGCACATGGCTTCCTGAACAACTAAGTGATGAAGATGTAGAAAAAATAGTTGATGAAGTATTAAGTGAAATGGGTGAAGTAGATATTTCACAAATGGGCAAAGTAATTGGTGCTGTCATGGCCAAAGGAGATGGTATCGATGGCGGAACAGTTAGTAAGATTGTAAAAGGAAAACTTTCCTAAAAATTAATTGTTGTTTCAATTTAAATAACATTTATCCTTACTAAATATGCAAAATAATACATTTTCAATTGCTGTTTTAGGTGCAGGAAATATTGGCTCTGCCGTATTGACTCGCTTACAAGAGCTAGATGATAAGGTTTTAAAGCTTGATTTAAAAAAAGTTTTAGTAAGCGATACATCCAAAGATAGAGGTGTGAGTGAAGACCTCTTGACTGATAACTTCGATGACATATTAAATGATGCTTTAAAAGAAGCTATGAAAACAAAAGAAAAAGCAAAACTAGATGCTATCAGACAGGTTAAATCTGAGATAGAAGAAAAGAGAGCTGA
>LULN01000060.1_pt1 | contig 28710 bp, 23 predicted proteins | sample 728131 | NCBI WGS metagenome assembly LULN01 (sample SAMN03860288, study PRJNA289734) | marine metagenome | biome: seawater column; feature: ocean; material: water; isolation source: Red Sea water column Station 149 - depth 100m | place: Saudi Arabia: Red Sea | collected 2011-10-15 | depth 100 m
ATTTAATTCTATCTATAATAATTTATTCAAGCCTTTCATATTTGGCTCTTTATTCTTATTCAATAAATAAAATTGCAGGAATTGTATTGTTTGTCAGTATTTCGTTTATCTCTCCTAATTTGTACACAAATTTTGAAGGTGAACTGTATCCAATAACAATTGGAATTTTTGCTTCTTATTTTGGTTATATTTTTGGAATAAGAAGGTATAAAGAATGGAAAAGTTCGCTGTAAGTAAGCAATTTATTTCTTATAATCTAAAATGGAATAATGGTGCGGGGCATTTATAAAAAATTATTCATATTTATTGGTTTAGTTGCTGTTTTTTTAGTTGCTAGCGAAACACCTTCTTATTCCTATACTATTACTATTCCCAAATCTTCCTTTAGTTGTGCTGATAATGCTGTTGCTCCTCTTACTACAACAAAGGATATACAGACATGGTTAAGTTGTAACGGTTATGACCCAGGGCCAATAGATGGAGCACCAGGAGCTAAAACAACCGCAGCTGTTAAAAAATTTCAATCATCGAATGGACTTTCTGCTGATGGTGTTGTGGGTCCAGCTACTAGGAGAGCTATGAGAGCGTACTCAAGTGTAACTTTCACATTTACGGGAAGTGGCTGGGGACATGGTGTAGGTTTAAGCCAATATGGTACTAAAGGTTTAACAGAGTTAGGAGCATCTTTTTGTTCTAACACTTCTTCATGTACTTCAACAGAGGTAGTTGATTATTACTTTACAGACACTTCCGTTCAACAATTGAACAGTCTATCATTGTCTTCTCCAGACATTGCAACTTCAAGCGATGCTTTATGGGTAGGTTTAGCTAGAAATGCTAAGAATATATCTTTAACCACTCTACCTTCTTCAAGCCCACCAACGTTAATGATTTGTCAAGATGGATTAAATCAAACAGTGGGCGTACAGGCTTTCTTAACTTCAAGAGGTTTTGAACCTGGACCAATTGATGGAGCATTTGGTGATAGAACATCTAATGCAATAAGAAACTACCAATCATCTGTTGGTATAAATCAATCAGGTGCGATTGATGATGAGACAGTTAATAGAATGAAAAGTGATGCAACCGCTGACGGTCCATGCGAATCTCCTTTTGGACCACTTAAAATTTCAGGTGGTGCAACAATAAGCATCGTTAATAGTGGGAATAATTGCAGCATCAACGGTCATCCTTTGCCTCCAGCCACAGCTGGGGGTTGTGACATTACCATTAAATGGTCTGATGGAGGGCGAGTGAGAATTGGACCAAGAGAACATAAGCATGGTGAAGTTAAACTTAGATCAAAAAACGTATCATCTGGATTCCATGTAGTGCTTGCTGCAAATATAGAAAAATATCTTTATGGATTAGCTGAAATGCCTTCACATTGGAATGTACAAGCATTAGAAGCACAGGCACTCGTGGGAAGAAGCTATGCTGTTTATGCATACTTGCAACAAAATAGGCCTGGAAATAAAACTAATATAGATGCTGGTTTAGATACAAGTAGACAGAAATATTGCTGGTGTCATATTGGGTCAACTGCTTCAAGTCAATACTATTATGGATATTTAAAAGAAATTTCAGGACCAAACTGGGTTCAAGCTGTAAACAATACTTCTGGAAAAGTTATAACTTATAACAATAGTGTTATTCAAGCTTTCTATTCTTCATCGACTGGTGGAAAAACTAATAATAACTCAGTAGGTTTTGGTTCTCCAACAATTTGGCCATATCTGAAAACAGTTGATGATCCGTGGTCTGTAGACAATAGAGTTGGGAACCCACAAGCTGCATGGTCATATGATTTTACTACCTATCAACTGACTAGAAATATTTTATGTGGAGATATCCCTTGCTTTGATTCAATAACTGATATATATATTTCAAGTTCTGCAGAATCTGGAGCTGCAAAAGAAGTAACAATGAAAGGCTACGTTGGGGGTTCTCTAAAAACTGTTAAAAAATCAGGAAGAAATATTAAATCTCAACTTGGTTTTAAATCCCATTATTTTAAAACATCAAGTTCATCAGATGTTTCTAGTTTAAATGTAGGGCCTGTGACTGTTTCCACTTCTACAACAACGACCAGTAGCGGGGAGACAACTTCAACTACTGGTGATACAGCTCAATATGCTACATCTACTCAAGGATTAACGTACTTGAGTAAAGCAGGCCTTCTTAATAAATGTTCAGAAACATCAACCGCATGCCAAGCAAAAATTTTGACCAGAGAAGAAGCAGCAGCTGTAGTAGCCATTGTTGGTGGAATTCCATTAGATGCCCCCAATGCTTATAGTGACGACGACACAAGCATTTATCAAAGCGCAATAAATGGTATGCCTTATTATGGAATGCAGGTATGTTTCCGTAGCCCTTTTGAATATTTACCAAAAGAACCTGTATTGAGAGATCAATTTGCATGCATGATTGTAAGAGCAATGAAAGCTGGGACCGCAACTGATTTGGAAGGTAGCACTGATAAATTTTCAGATATTGGTGCAAGTGGATTCCAAAGTAATATAAATACTTTAGCTGCAAATGATGTAGTACCCGAATGTAGCTCACTAAGTGATAAATTTTGTCCAAGTCGAAAAATCTCTATTGGTGAAGTGTCGTATATAGTAGATAAATTAGTATCAAAATCATTAATAGGTTCAAATTTATTTGATACTTCTCCTTTCCAAGCAGGTTGGGAGTCAAGTGGAGGAGAAGTAGAAGATGCTGCCTCTACTGCTGTTTCAAACCCTAATTCAGGAAATGATGCTTGTACAGGCAAAGATAATTCAAATGCAAAATTGGATAGTACTTTGGATATTCAACGATTTCTTTCAGATAATGGATTTAATCCTGGTCCAATAGATGGTGTTAGTGGCAGCAAAACTAAGGCAGCAATTAAGGCATTTCAAACTAAAAATGGACTTCTCTCTGATGGTATAGTGGGAAGCAAAACTAAGGCTGCAATGCGCTCTTATACAGGCTGTGAAGCGGCTAATACCTGTAAGGCAAGAGATAATACAGGAGCAAACTTAGATTCGGTATCTGATATACAAACATATTTGTCAAATAATGGATTTAATCCAGGAATTATTGATGGAAAAATGGGCTCATATACAAGAGAAGCAATTAAAGCATTTCAAAGAAAAGTTGGACTTATTCCTGATGGTGTAGTTGGTAGCAGAACAAAATCTTCTATGCGTTCTTATACCGGTTGCTAATTTAGATACTTAATAATTTCTTTAGTAATTGAAGGTACATCAAATCCAAAGTTTTTTTCAAGATCCTCAATAGGAGCTGACTCACCAAAACTATCAACAGAAAAAGTCTTTGTTATTCTCCCTAAATAACTCTCCCAACCAATTGATCTACCAAGTTCAATTGGAAAAACGTGTTTATTTTTTAAGAGTTTATTAATTTCTTCATTTTGCATGTTTGAAAGTTTATTTAAGATAGGAACACTGATAATCCTTACCGAATATTCAAGAAGAGCTGCTTTAATCTTAAATGCTATTTCCAATTCGGATCCTGAAGCTACAAGTGTAAAATCATCTCCATCAGAAACTACATATCCTCCTTTAATAAATTCTTCATATTTAACATCAAAATCTAAATAATCTAAATCTTGTCTTGTTAATGAAAGTACTTTTGGATTTTTAGAGTCAGAAAATGCATACCTATAAGAATGATCTATCTCAATGCTATTAGAAGGCCTTATCACATCTACATTGGGAATAAGCCTTAAAGACATTAAATGTTCTATAGGTTGATGAGTCGGTCCGTCTTCACCAAGATATATCGAATCATGTGTGAAAATAAATACAGAATTAATATCCATTAAAGATGCTAAACGAATACTTGGCCTCATATAGTCTGAGAAAACCAAAAAAGTTGAAGCATAACCTATCAAATTACTATGTAAAGTTATACCATTTGTAATTGCCCCCATTGCGTGTTCTCTAATTCCAAACTCTAGGCTCCTGCCTTTGTAATTAGTAGATGAAAAATAGCTTTCATCAATTATTTGCTTCGTAGAGGCAGCTAAATCTGCTGAACCTCCAATTATCGAATTAGTAGACTCTGATAAATTTTCTAATATTTTTGAACCTAAAATTCTTGATGCATACTTTTCCCCGCTGACTCCATCTAAACTAGGAAAGTCTTCAGAAGTTAATAAATCCCAATTATCTTTAAATAATGTATCTTCTTGATATTTCTTTTTAAAATTTTCTTCCCATTTTTTAAGTTCTTCATTATCTTTCTCTCTCTTTTCTTTAAAGTAATCATAAATATCATCACTATGTAGAAATGGATCTCCGCTCCAATCTAAATTCATAAGAAATTTATTCATCTCATCACTCCCTAAGGGTGAGCCATGGACTCCACTCGTATTTTCTTTATTCGGTGCAAATTTCCCAATTGTAGATTTTGCAATAATTAAAGTCGGTTTATCTTCTACTTTTCTCCCCTTTTCGACTGATTTAATTATTTCTTTCTCACTATGGCCATCAATTTCTAAAACATGCCAACCTATTGATTCAAACTTCTCCTTTTGATTTGTGATAGAAACTTTGTCAACGGAACCGTCTATTGAGATATTATTATCATCAAAAAAGTAAATTATTTTTCCTAACTTCCAGACTGCTGCAAGTTCTGCAGCTTCAAATGAGATTCCTTCCATTAAGTCTCCATCAGATACAATTCCAAATGTATAGTGATTAATAATATCCTCTCCTAATAATGAAGCTAAATATCTTTCTGCGACTGCAAATCCTACACCATTAGCAAAACCCTGACCTAATGGGCCAGTTGTTGTATCAATGCCTATAGAGGTGTCGACTTCAGGGTGTCCAGCAGTTTTTGAGTTAAGTTGTCTAAAATTTTTAATTTCATCCATACTCAAAGGAAACCCATTTAGATGAAGAAGACTATACAAAAGCATGGAACCATGACCTGCGCTTAGTACAAACCTATCTCTGTTGATCCAATCAGGTTTTTCATTTGATACTTTTAAAAAATTTTTATACAAAGCAACACCAACATCTGCCATTCCAAGGGGCATGCCTGGATGTCCTGAATTAGCTTTTTCTACAGCTGCAGCTGATAAAACTCTTACTGATTTAGTTACCTTGTCGAACATTTATATAAGTATATTTGTTATTTAAACAGAGGCAAAAGAATCTTTTGCGTGATATGAAGACCTTACTAAAGGACCGGATTCAATATGTGGAATACCAAATTTTTCACCAATTAATTTATATTCATCAAACTCATCTTGTGTTACATATCTGTGAATTGGTCTATGTTTAGATGTAGGTCTTAAATACTGACCTATTGTGACAATATCAATATCTATTTGGGATACATCTTTCAAAACTGCTATTACTTCATCAAATTCTTCACCCATACCAACAATTAGTCCCGTTTTAGTTTTACCAGAAAAATTAACTTCTTTGGCGTATTGAAGAAGAGAGAGTGACCTACCATAAGAAGCAGCTGTTCTTATATCCCTCTGAAGTCTGGGGACAGTTTCTAGATTGTGATTTAACACTTCTGGTGCTTCATTAATTATGTTATCAATTGCTCTTCTGTCTCCTTTGAAATCAGGAATTAAAACTTCTACTGATGTTGAAGGGTTCATTAATTTAATTTCTTGAATGGTTTTTGCAAAAAATTCTGAACCTCCATCCTCAAGATCATCTCTGTTAACGGAAGTTACTACAGCATGAGTGAGTTTCATCGTTTTAACACTTTCAGCAACTCTCAATGGTTCTAGCTCATCTAGGTCAGAAGGCTTTCCTGTGTTAACATCACAAAAACCACAAGCTCTTGTACAAGTGTCCCCCATAATCATAAAAGTTGCAGTGCCCATTGACCAACATTCATATATATTTGGACATGAAGCTTCCTCACAAACAGTGTTTAGTTTTTTTTCATTTATTAAATTTTTTAATTCAATATATTCAGAGCCAAGATTTGCCTTAACCTTCATCCATTCAGGTCTTTTCGGTTCTCCTGGTAATAATCCTTTTATTGTTACTGGTATTACGTTCTTATTTTTATTAAAAACTCCTCTATCAACCATTTCATCAATTTCATATTTTTTTTCTTTCTTAAGTTGAGTTGGTGTAAATTGAGATAATTGACTATTAACAATCTCATAATTAAAATTTTTTGAAAACTCTTTTGAGACCTCATCAACAATTTCCTTAAATGAAACTTCTCTGTTAAAAGAATGTACAGATGCAATCTTTTCATCTGAATTACCACAAGGATTAATCAAATCAAATCCATTCAAATCTTCAAAAATATTTAGAGAAAATCCATGGTAAGTGGTCCATTTACTGACTTTTATACCGATTGAAGCTATTTTTCCTTTACTCGTCCAAACACCTGTGTCTTCTTCTTTTGAATAAGAATCTATATTAAAAGTTGATAAAGCATTGATAATTGATTTTTCAATAGTTCTAACAAATGGAATAACTTTTTTCGGATCAGACAACCTAATTATTGGATAGCCAATGAGTTGTCCTTTACCATGAAAAGTTATATCGCCTCCTCTATCAGTTTCAAAATACTCTATTCCAAGATTGTCTAGCTTTTCTTTATTAGCTATAAGATTGTCTTTATCTCCTGACCGTCCGAGAGTAATGACATTATTGTGTTCTAATAGAAGTAAATAATCTTCTTCATTATTACCATGAGAAACTGAATTATGAAGCCCTTTTTGAAGTGTTAATGCCTCTGCATATGGAAGGTTTCCAAGCCATCTTATGTTTAAAGCTCTCAACTAATTTCTCCAGACCAATCATGATTTTCTAGTTTGTCTTTAATTGCGTTTAAAAACAATAAAGCAGTTGAACCATCAAAAACTCTGTGGTCCCAAGTTAAACTCAAAATACCCGAATGTCTTATCTCAATTGAATCCTCTTTACTTTCAGACTCAACTACTACTGCCTTCTTTTTTACTGACTCTGTAGACAGAATTGCAACATTAGGTTGATTAATAATAGGTGAAGTTAAAAAAGAATTAAATGAACCATTATTTGAAATTGTAAATGTACTTCCTGAAACATCTTCAAGAGAAAAGTTTTTTTCTCTTAATTTTTTAGATAATGAAGTAATTTCTCTTGCTAAAGCTTTAACACCATACGAATCAGATTCTCTAATTGTTCCAACTAGTAATCCTTCTTGATTTATATCAACAGCAATCCCTAAATCAATATTTGAATGTATTGTATGTGAATCTTGATCTAAATCAAAAGAACTGTTTACAACAGGGTATTTCTTTAAAGCATCTACGGTTGCATTAGCTATAAATGGAAGGTAGGTTAATGAAAATCCTTCATCTTTCTTAAAAGCTTCTTTAATTTCATTCCTTAGTTGTGATATTTTCTCATAATCAACTTCAATTGTTGTCATTACGTGAGCAGAAGTTTGTTTTGATTGAACCATATTTTCAGCAATCTTTTTTCTTAATCTTGGTATAGACTCACCGGTGCTTTTAGTTGAAGATACAGGCTTTTCAGCAACAGGTTCCTCTACTACTTTTTCTTTACTAGGTTGTTCTCCAGTTGCTATATACGCCTCAATATCTTTTCTTGTAATTCTTCCATCCTTTCCAGTTCCATTCAAAGAACTAGGATTTAGATTATTTTTACTCAACAACTTTCTAACAACAGGAGAAAGTTTTTGATCAGAATTACTTTCTACAACTACAGAACTTACTTCTTCACTTGTTTCCTTTTCTACTATTTCAGGTTTCTCTTGTATCTCAGGTTCCGGAGCTTCATTAGGTATTTCATCTATATCTTGAGAGTCTCCATCAAGTTCAAGTAAATTAGCTCCAACAGCTACTGTTTCTCCTTCTTCTACAAGTAACGCTGTTACTGTTCCGCTAAATGGAGATGGAACCTCAGTGTCTACTTTGTCTGTCGAAATTTCTAAAATTGGATCATCTTCACTAACAACATCTCCCGCTTTAACTAGCCAACTTAAAACAGTGCCTTCTGTAACTGTCTCTCCAAGTTGTGGCATCGTTATGATTTTGCTCATTATGTTATTGTAATTCTTTGATAGCTTTTATTAAATTCTCTGCACTAGGAATAAAAGCATCTTCCAATATTGGCGCAAAAGGGATATGGGTATTAGGTGATGTAACCTTTTTAATTGGATTATCTAAATTCCAAAAACCTTTTTCAGCTACTACTGAAGAAACTTCAGAAGCTATAGATGAAAAAGGGACATCTTCCTGGAGGATTACTAAGTTTGAAGTTTTTTCAATAGACTTCAAAATTATCTCTTCGTCTAGTGGAAAAATTGTCCTTAAATCAACTATCTCAACTGAGATATTGTCTTTTTTTAATTCCTCAGCAGCTTCAATCGCTGTTGATACCATTGCTGACCAAGCAACAACCGTAACGTCGTCCCCTCCTTTAACAACTTTTCCTTTACCAAGTTCTACTTCATACAAACCTAAAGGAACATCCATTTTTAAATCTGGTTTTCTATATAACTTTTTATGTTCAAGATACATAACTGGATTTGGATCAAAAATTGAAGCAACTAATAATCCTTTTGCATCATATGGATTAGAAGGAGCGACGACCTTAATTCCTGGGTGATGTGCTAACAATGACTCTGGACTAATTGAGTGAAATGGACCAGAACGAGTCCCTGCTCCAGTAGGGCCCCTGACTACCAAAGGAACTGCTTTCCCTGCTTTCCAATAATATTTAGCTGCTTCTGTAGTAATTTGATCTAAAGCTGGATAAACAAAATCAAAAAACTGTAATTCAATCACAGGTTTTTTTCCAGCTAATGCTGCGCCTACTCCAGCTCCCATAAAACCACCTTCTGATATAGGAGTATCTAGAACTCTGGACTCTCCATATTTTTCAAATAGTCCCTTTGTAGCTTTAAATGCTCCTTCAAAACCCCCAATATCTTCACCCATCATGAAAATATCTTTATCTTCCTCCATTGCTTCATCTAATCCATTATTTATAGCCTCAATAAAATTCATTGTTTCAGTACTTGATTCATCATTTGTAAATACTTGGGACGTACGAGTAGCAAACATATCTTCAATTTCTTCATCGGGATTAGGATCGTCTTGTTCTTTTGCCCATTCAATTGTACTTTTAATCTCATTGTCAATTTCTTCTGATAGTGTTTCAAAATCATTCTTTGTAAATAACCCTTCTTCAACTAAAGCATCTTCAAATCTTGTTATTGGGTCCCTTTTTATCCAAAATTCTCTAACCTCTTCTTCAACATATTCAGCAGGATCATGTCCTGCATGTCCATGATGTCTAAATGTAACAAGCTCAATTAGACTTGGGCCCTCATTATTCCTTGCTTTCTCACAAGCATCGTGCATTGTATCTATTACTTGATAAATATCATTTCCATCTATAATTTTTGACTCTATGCCATACCCTGCTCCTCTATCCGCAACATTAGGCGTTCCAAATTCAACTTCATTTGGAGAGGAATAAGCGAATTGATTATTTTGTACAGTAAAAACAATAGGTAAATTATGAACGCCCGCCATGTTTATACTTTCATGCCAGGTTCCAGTAGCAGTAGCTCCTTCTCCGCAGTTAGCAACTGCAACGACACCGCTGTTAGATTGTTGTGAAGCTAAGGCCCATCCAACTGCAACAGGTGCTGAGTCAGGTAATGGAGAAACTACCATTAATGTTCCTTTATCCACAACTCCAAAATGGCTATTTCCATCTCTACCTTTAGAGGGTCCATGCTTCTTTCCAAAGAAATTTAAACCGATTTCATTTAAAGAAACTCCCCTCATCATTTGAACGCCTAAATCCCTATGTGTTCCACCAAAGATATCGTCCTTCCCCATACCAGCTCCAATTCCAGCCATTGAAGCTTCTTGGCCTATTCCTGGATATACAGCACCGGAGAGCTGTCCCCCCTTATAAAGCTTTAGTAATCTTTCTTCAAGAAGCCTTTGAGTTTTCATTGATTTATATATTTCCCAAAGCTCTTCTTTGTTTAAACTCTTCGAATAGCCCTTTCTCTTTATTGATTGGTTATCCATTAATGTAAGCCTTTCCCGCTAAGTGACATAAGCGATTCACCTATAGCTTCACTTAATGTTGGATGAGCATGAATAAATTCTGCAGCTTCACTTGGAAGAGCTTCCCATCCAACCATATACATTAACTCATGTATTAACTCTCCTGCACTTGGACCACATACACTTGCACCAACGATAGGACCATTTTCCTCTGCATAAACTTTAACGACGCCTTGGTTTTGGTTTTGTATTAAAGCCCTCCCCACGCCGACAAAGCTATGCTGAGACTGCGAAATGTTCAGTTCATTTACTTTTGCTTTGTCAGAATTTGTACCTACTTCTGCTAGTTCTGGATTTGTATATACAACATAAGGAATTGCTGAATAATTTACTGGACTTTTCTCACCAGTAGCAATATGTGTAACCGCAGCAATTGCCTCTGCAAATGCTACATGAGCTAACTGCGGAGTATCTTTAACTATGTCACCTAATGCATAAATATTAGCAGTAGAAGTCTGCATAGTTTCAAGATCTACTTCAATGAACCCATTTTCATTTGATATGCCAACATTATCTAAACCAATATTCTGAGTGAAAGGTTGTCGGCCGATAGCAACTAATACGGAGTCGAAATTTTCTTTTTCTCCATCTGAGAAAACTAATTCATTATTATCGACACTTTCTATAGAAGTTTTTAATTTAAAATTTACACCTCTTTTTGTTAATTGTTTTCTTAATTCTGCAGATGTTCTCTTATCTAAGCCAGGAAGAATTTCTTCCTCCAGCTCTACAACAGTGACTTCTGAATCAAGATCTACAAGTAAACTTGCAAATTCACACCCAATTGCTCCTGCGCCAACTATACAAACTTTTTTTGGTGGCTCATCCCAGTTCAATGCAGTATCTGAATTAATTATGAAATTATTATCAAACTCTAAATTAGGTAAGCCTCTTGGTTGAGAACCTGTAGCTAAGAGAACATAATCTGAAGCAATCTTTTCTTCTTCTCCGTTCTCTTTTTTAACAACGACAACATTCTTTGACTCTATCTGTCCCCATCCCTCAATGACATTTACTTTTTTACTTTTTAATAAAGTTCCTATCCCTGAAACTAATTTATTAACTATCTCGTTTCTTTTGTTTGTTGTATTTGCCCAATTAATATTTTTTTGATTTATTTCTATTCCGTAGTCATTGGCATTCTCAATTTCATGATTTAGTTCAGCAACATGTAACCAGTATTTTGCAGGAATGCATCCTCTGTTTAAGCAAGTACCACCTAAAACATCAGACTCTATTAGTGTTACATCTAAATCGAAATTATTAGCATATAATGCAGCAGCATAACCTGCGGGACCACCGCCAATTATCGTTATTTTTTTCAAATTACCTCTTTCAAGATAGGATCTCTATCAAATTGAGATAATAACTACACCAAATCTAGGGGTTCCCTAGTTAGTGATCAAAGTTATTTTCAATACTAATTTTAATCGAAAAGAATAATTGTTCCCAGTCAAGATAAAGCAATAATTGGATAAAATATATCTATGCAAACTCGATACTTAATAATAGCCTCACTACTTACCGGTTTACTCATACTTGTGTCATTTGCTGTTTGGTTGATGACAAATTAAAGTGAAAAATTTCAAATTATCTAACGGTATCACTCATATCCCACTTGAACTACCTTGGACATCTCCTGGCTTTGTGAATGTTTATCTCATTGAAGATTCTGATGGCTACATAATGATTGATTGTGGAGTTAATGGTGAGAAATATTTTTCACTACTTAAAAATTATCTTAAAGAAGAAAATATAGAATTAAATGAAATAAAACTTTTAATTGGAACCCATATGCATAGTGATCATATAGGTTTGTCTGATTCTTTAAGAAATGAAGGTATACCGTTTGCACTATATAAAAATTCAGTTGATTTCTTAAATGAATATAACGACTGGAGTTTAAGATTTAAAGATTTATTTATCTATTCAAAAAAAGAAGGTGCTCCTAAATCGTTTTTATCAGATATACAATCTATAACCACACCTACATATGCTGGGAAAGTTAAAAAACCAGATGTATTACTTGATGAAGGAAAAATAAAAAATATAAATAGAGACCTTTCAGTAATTTTCACTCCAGGACACGATCAAAGTGAAATATCAATTCATGACTCTAAAAGTAAGGTTATCTTTTCAGGAGATCATATTCTTCCAAGAATTACTCCTTTTATTCCAACTATTGATAGTGAAAGTAATTTATTAAATGATTTTATTATCTCTCTTGAAAAAATTGAAAAAATTGAACATGAAACTATTGCTCCGGGTCATGGAAAAATTATTGATGAGCCACATAAAAGAATAAGACAAATGATTTTACATCATCAAAGAAGGTCAGAAAAAATTGTTGATTTGCTTGGAAATAAAAAACTAACAGGATGGGAAATAACAAATTTGCTATTTCCAAGAAAATTAGACGCTTTGAACTTAAGACTTGCCTTTCAGGAAACGCTGGCTCATTTAAAGTATTTGGAAAATAAGAAAGTTTTAAAACACAATATTGAAAAATATAATTCCTGGGAAGTTATTAAAAAGGCTTAAAACCTCTATTTTTTGCTTCATGAATATTATCAGGAGCAAAAGCTTGAATTAGATTATTTATGATTAAATCTTTATCATTAATTAAATTTTCTAACTGAGCAAGCTCTTCTTGATTGTCACAATCATAGACTCTCATGTTTTTTCGATTTCCTAGAAATCTATAATTTTCAAATTTATCTATTCGTCCCAATTTTTATAGATTCATTAAGTTGGCTATTTCACTTCTTGCAGATTTTGATGTTCCAAACAATAAAGAATCTGACTTTGCTTTTTTGAAATATAAATGTGCAGGATGTTCCCATGTAAATCCTATGCCTCCATGAACTTGTATATTGTCTCCAGCAGCCTTATTAAATACCTCTGAACAATAAGATTTTGCCATCAGTGCACTCATTTCTAACTCAACGCTGTCTTCCGTGTCCACCCTTACAGAGCTGTATGCAAGAGATTTTGCACTTTCAATTTGTAACAACATATTGGCACAAATATGTTGAATTGCTTGAAATGAACCTATTGGTCGCCCAAACTGGATTCGTTCTTTTGCATACTCTGTAGACATATCTAAGCAAGCTTGAGCTCCACCTACTTGTTCCATTGATAAGAAAGATAATGCAATGTTTTTAACTTTGTTCCATTGACTTAGTTCTCCATCAAGTTCAATCATCATATTTTCTTTATCCACTTGTACATCCTTAAATTCAATCTCACACATTGGTCTTGTTTGATCAAGAGAAGTTGTTTCATTAACGGACACTCCATCAGCATCTTTATTAATTAATACAAATCTAAATTCTTCTTCTTCTTTTGCTAGTACCGCTAAATAATCTGAGGAATCTCCAAACATAACATATTTTTTTGTGCCATTTAGTACCCAACCATTATCATTTTTAACAATTACTGATCCAATATTTTCTTTATTAATTTCATACTTGTCATTTTCATAAACAGCATAACTACCTATTTTTTGACCAGAAATAATCTCTGGAAGAACTCTTCCTTTTAATTCATCATTTGAATGCATAACTAGTTGTTTAAAAACAATCCCAGAACTAAATAATGGAATAATTGGCATATAGTAACCCAAAACCTCAGAAAGTATTGCAGCATCTACTGTTGAAAAACCGAGTCCTCCATCTTCTTCAGGCACATCTAAAGCTAGCCAACCTTGTTCTATTACTAACTTCCAAATATCTTCATCTAGACGTGTATTATCATCTATTTTTCTTATTGTTTCTAAATTATCAATTTTCTCTGAAAGTAGTTTTTCAGCATTCTCTTTAATCTCTTTTTGTAAATCTGTAAGAATAAATTGCATTATATTAGTTTAATTTTATTTTCATAATTAACTAATGAAATCTCGTTTGTTTTTATTAGCATTTAACATAGAGAATATGTTAAAAATTAATAATCTACATGCATCAGTTGACTCCACTGAGATATTGAAGGGAATAAACCTTGAAATAAATGATGGAGAAGTCCATGCAATAATGGGGCCAAACGGTTCTGGTAAGTCGACTTTGGCAAATGTTTTGATGGGAAACCCTGTTTATGAAATTACTAAAGGAAATATTGAGTTCAATGGTGAAGATGTAACAGAAGACCCAGTAGATGTGAGGGCAAAAAAAGGAATGTTTTTAGCATTTCAATACCCAGAATCAATACCAGGTGTCACGATTGTAAATATGTTAAAAACAGCACTAACAAATATTGAAGAAACAGAATATACGGTTGTTGAATTGAGACTTAAAGTAGCTGATGCAATGAAAGATTTGGGACTCTCCCCAGACTTTGTTGATAGATATCTAAATGAAGGTTTTTCTGGTGGTGAAAGAAAAAGGAACGAAATATTACAACTAGCTGTTTTAAATCCTAAATTAGCAATACTTGATGAAACTGATTCTGGTTTAGATGTAGATGGTTTAAAAATCGTTGGAGAAGGTATAAATAATCTTAGAACACCGGAAAGAGGATATCTAATTGTTACTCATTATCAAAGACTTCTAGAGTATGTAAATCCTGATTTTGTTCATGTGTTTATTGATGGAAATATTGTTGAAACAGGGGCTAAGGATTTATCTAACAAGCTTGAAAAAGAAGGTTACGAGTCATACTTATGAAAAGTTTTGAAAATATTAAAAGTGATTTTCCTATCTTTGAGAGAAAAATTAATGGGAAGCCATTAACTTATCTTGATTCTGGTGCAACATCGCAAAAACCAAATGTGGTCTTAGAAAAAATGAATGAAATTTATAAAGTATCTAATGCAAATGTTCATAGGGGAACATATGCCCTTTCAGCTGAAACCACTCTTGCCTATGAAGGAGTAAGAAACAAGTGTAAAGATTTCATTAATGCATATGAATCTGACGAAATCATTTTCGCAAAAGGATCTACAGAGGGTTTTAATTTCTTAGCTAACTCAATATCAAAAAAGTTTATGGAACCAGGAGACGAGATAGTCGTTACTGAAATTGAGCATCATGCAAATATAATCCCATGGCAAATGGTTGCTCAAGAGAATGACTTGGAACTTAATTACATAAAAATTAATGAAGATTTTACTTTAGATTTAGATGATTTAAATGAAAAAATAAGCTCAAAAACTAAGGTTGTTTCAATTGTTGGAGAATCAAATTTATCTGGAATGTTGCCAGAAATAGAAGAAATTACAAAAATAGTAAAAGAAAAATCAAACGCCCTCGTAATTATTGATGGTGCACAGCTAGTTCCACATAGAAAAATTGACGTACAGGCTTTAGGAATTGATTTCTTAGTATTTTCAGGTCATAAAATGTTAGGGCCTACAGGAATAGGTATCGTATGGGGCAGAAAAGAACTTCTTGATAAGATGGACCCAGTTTATGGTGGCGGTGACATGATTGAAGAGGTTCATTATGATAAGGCAACTTGGGCTCCAGTGCCTCACAAATTTGAAGCTGGTACGCCTCCATATGTTGAAGCAATAGGACTAGGTGCTGCAATAGATTATTTAACTGATTTAGATATGGAAAATGTTCAAAAACACTCTGATGAACTGAGAGAGTATGGAAAAGAAATATTTGCTGACATAGATAAGGTAAATGTCATTCATTCCTCTGCAGAAAAAGCTGGGTGCACTTTTGGAATGTACGTAGATAATGTTCATGCAACAGATTTATCTTTAATGTTGGACACACACGGTGTTGCTGTAAGGTCCGGCCATCATTGTGTTCAGCCTTTTCATAGAAAATTAGGAATAGATGCAACAATCAGAGCTACTGCATATGTTTACAATGACAAAAATGATCTAGATGTTTTCAAAAGTGCTCTAATTGATAGCATTGAAATGTTGAGTTAAAAATGTCAATTAAAGAAAAAGTAGAAGATTATAAAAAAACACTTGAGTTATTTCCAAATGACCAAGAAAAATATCAGTATTTAATAGAACAAGCAAAAAAAAGTGAGGAATTCCCAGAAGAATTTAGAAAAGATTCATTTAAAGTTCATGGTTGTCAAAGCCAAGTGTGGTTAGTACCAGAACAAAAGGAGGAAAAACTCCTTTTTTTAAGTGACTCTGATGCTCTAATCTCTAAAGGCTTAGTAACTTTGATTTCATCAATTTATTCAAATGAAACTGCTGAAGAAATTGCAAATTCAGATATTGACCTTATGGAAGAATTTGAATTAGGTGTAATTTTAAGCCCAGCTAGACGAAATGGTGCTTACAGTATGTTAAAAACTATTAAAGAATACGCTAAAAAGTTACTTTAACTTTTTTCTTTCCACCAAGATTCATGTGGAAAATCAATCCATACTTCATTAGAGTATTTTGCTATTTCCTTAATAAAATAATGAGGCTTAAAGTCACATTCATTATTCCACCATAAAGATACAAATCTAACGTCGCATTCATGGTTAATATTCTCTTTTATATACTGTGAAAGCTTTTCAAAAGTTTCACCACTATCACATATGTCATCAACTATTAATACTTTGGAATCTTTTGGTTTAGGTAAATAATTTTCCCAATGTGGAAAATCTCTTGTAGATGCGTGAACTGGTTTAAATGGAATATCTAATTTATGAGAAATCATAACTCCTGGTATCAAACCTCCCCTGCTTATTCCAACAATAACATCAGGTATGAAGTTATCTTCTTCTATCAACTTACAAACAGTCTGTGTGTCCTCTAGTTGCTCATCCCATGAATAATATAATTTTTCCATTTTCGTAAGTGCTAATTCTATCAAAAATTAAAAAATGGAAGGTAGGAATATAAAAAGAAAATTTACTTCAAAAAGAATTAGGTATTTAAGCGTTCATCTATAATAAAAAATATGAAAAGGAGGTAAGGATGCGTAGAAGTTGGGCAGTAGGCCTAATTATTATCAGTATTCTTACTATGGCATGCGGTGGAGCCGCATCCGTAGATGATTACAAAGCTGCATTTGTGTATGTAGGTCCAGCAGACGAAAGTAATGATTCTAACTTTGGGAATTATTTTGGAAAAATGTATCAACCTAGGTATTTATCAGGCTTGGCAGCTGGAGCGATTACAGAATCTAACAAAATTGGTTATGTAGCTGCTTTTCCAATACCTGAAGTAATAAGAGGAATTAATGCTTTTGCAACAGGTGTTAAAGAAGTAAATCCTAACGCAACTGTTGAGGTTGTTTGGACATTTACTTGGTTTGGTCCAGAAGAAGAAACACAAGCAGCGAATGCTTTAATTGAAACAGGTGTTGATGTTTTAGCTCAACATCAAGACTCACCTTCTACTGGAGTTGTTGCAGAAAGCAATGGTGCTAAATGGATCTCATACAATACAGCGTATGGTAAAGATGCAGCCCCAGGTGCTTTCGTTACTGCTCCTGTTTGGGCGTGGGGACCATATTACGTTGATGTTGTAAATTCAATAATAGATGGAGAATTTTCAGGTGGAGCTTACTGGGGAGGAATGGATACAGGATTAGTTTCTTTGTATGAATTATCTTCTGATGTACCTTCTGATATATCTGATTTAATTTCACAAAGATCAGATGAAATAATTAATGGTGATTTTGATCCTCCAATAGTAGAGGAAGAATTCATTGATAACGTTATTGGTACAGTAAGTCCATAACAATTATATTAAAAACACTCCAGCTTTTATGCTGGAGTGTTTTTAACTAACATCAATAAATGAACCAAAAAATTCTTGAAGCACAAAATATTTCTAAATCATTTGGAAAAATCCAAGCTTTAGATGATGTTAATTTCCATCTTTATAAAGGAAAAATTCACGGACTGCTTGGAGAAAACGGAGCTGGCAAATCCTCTTTAATGAATATCTTATCTGGAATATACCAACCTGAAAAAGGTTCAATAATTTTTGATGGCAAGAAGCAGAAAAAACTTAACCCGGAATCTGCCGCAAGACTTGGTATAGGAATGGTTCATCAAGAATTTAGATTAATTGAAAACTTTAGCATTAGGGACAACTTAACACTATCAAAAGCAAACATCTATATTGATGATTTTGAAGATGCTTTTAAAAAATATTCTGAGATTTTTTCGTTAACAGTAAATCAAAACACTTTAATTTCAGAATTATCTGTAGGAGAAAAACAAAAAATAGAGATTATCAAATTAATATTTAATAACAATAACATCATGTTGCTTGATGAACCTACTGCTGTATTAACACCACAAGAAACAAATCAATTAAAAAACTCACTTGAGACGCTTTCAAATGAAGATGAAAAAACAATAGTTTTTATTACTCATAAGTTAAAAGAAATTAAAGAGTTTACAGAAACTATCTTTGTTATGAAAAATGGTCAAATGGTTGCTGAAGATTTAGAGACAGCATCTGTTAATGACAAGGACTTAATTACTTTAATGATGGGTGAAATCGATACTGCTGTTGTTGAAAAAAATAATGAAAAAGGTGAGGTTAAGTTAGAAGTTGAAAACATTAGTTTGGAAACTGATGCAGGAGGTTTTAATAATTTAAATGATATTAATTTATCAATCAAAGCTGGTGAAATTTTGGGTGTTGCCGGAGTATCAGGAAATGGCCAAGTTGAATTAGCAAATATTGTTTCAGGGATTCAATCAAACTTTGATGGGAAAGTAACAATAAAAGGTCAAGATGTTACAGAAAAAGGTGTAAGAGCAAGGAAGAAACTTAACTTATCTTACATTCCTGAAAATAGACTTGGGGTTGGTCTTGCTCCAGGTGTTTCTATATTAGATAACTCTGTAGTTAGAGAATACTTTAGTGCCAGTTATGGACCTCATCTCTCTAAAAACAAAATGGTAAATTATTTAAATTTACTAGTTAAGGAATTTTCAATAAAGACCGGCGAGCCAAAAGCAGAAATATCTACATTGTCAGGTGGAAATATGCAGAAATTACTTATGGGTAGGGAGCTAATATCTAATCCCGAAGTAATTGTTGCTGCACAACCAACTCGAGGTTTAGATGTAAGCGCTGTAGAAACTTTACACGAATTAATTGTTGACCAAAGGAATAAAGGCTCTGCAATAATGTTAATTTCGGAAGATCTAGATGAATTATTTAAATTAAGTGATCGAATAATTGTTTTATATGAAGGAAAAATTATCAAAGAATTTGAAATAAATGAAGCTAATACTAATAATGTTGGCTTAGCAATGGCTGGTGTAATTGAATAAGTATATTCTCTCTAAAAAAACTGTTGTTAATGATTTAGCAACGTTTTACTCATTCTTAATTGGATTGTTTATAGCTTTTTTTATTGGATCATTAATTTTATTGATACAAGACCAAAATCCAGCAAATGTATTTTCACTAATGCTAAAGCTTTCCGTTGGTAGTATTAACAGCCTTAGTTCTTCATTAAATAAAGCAATACCATTAATACTTGCTGGTTTAGGAATTTCAATTATGAACTCCGTAAAATTATGGAACATAGGAGCAGAGGGTCAAATATTTTTGGGAGCAATTGCTGTTAACTTAATTTACATAAATATAAATATCTCTAATTCAAGCTTGTTTATTGTAGTTCTTTTAGCTTCAGGCTTCATTGGTGGTGCAGTTTGTATTTTATTTCCAGCAATTACAAAAGTTGTTTTTGGGGTAAATGAAATTATTACAACACTTCTTACTAACTATATAATTATTGGCTTAACTATTTATTTAGTAAACGGACCATGGAAAGATCCAAAATCATTGAATTTTCCAGCTGCAGCTTATGTTGGTGAAGAAGTTTATTTACCAACAATATTTGGAAAACTGAGTAGTGGTTTTCTTATATGCATTCTCTTTGTAATTGGAGCTTATTATTTGAAAGAAAAATCTGTATTCGGATATGAAATGAGAATAGCTGGAGGGTCAGCAATGACTGCTGTTTACGCAGGTATCAATGCTAAACAAAAAGCATTCTATGCGATGTTAATTGGTGGTGGTTTTGCTGGATTAGCAGGAGCCATTGAATTACTTAGTCAAACACATAGAGTCTCAACTGGAATTTCACAAGGTTTTGGATATACAGCAATAATTGTTGCCGCAATTACAGGCATGAGACCTGTAGGAATATTTCTAGTTGGATGTTTATTTGGAGCATTGACAATTGGTGGTGCTGTTATACAAACAATTGGAGTAAGTTCTTATATTGCTGAAATTATTCAAGCATCAACATTAATTGGAGCTCTTATAGCTCAGTTCTTTTTTACTTATGAAATAAAAGGAGTCCAAGATGGCTGATGTTCAATTAATGGGATTATTAAATGCTACCTTGCAAGCTGCAACATTATTATTTATTGCTGCACTTGGAGAATTAATAACGGAGAAATCAGGTATCTTAAATCTAGGTGTTGAGGGGATGATCTCTATTGGTGCAGTAACTGGTTTTATGACGGCAATCAATACGGAAAATTTATTCCTTTCAATAATTGTTGGAGTTTTATCAGCTTCTATTTTTTCTTCAATACACGCTTTTGTAACTGTCATATTAAAACAGGACCAAACAGTATCGGGACTAATATTAACAATCTTAGGATTGGCTCTATCTTCTCTCTTAGGGAAGAAGTATGTTGGGAAAAAATTAATGGTGAAAATTGAAAGTATCAGTGATATAACTGAGCCAAGCAATGTACTTGAAGTTTTATTGAATCAAAACTTTATATTCTACTTAGCAATTTTGCTCATGATTACAACAAGCTTTGTACTTAAGAAAACTATGTTTGGAAGAAGGCTCGAGGCTGTTGGTGAAGACTCAAGAGCAGCTGATTCAATGGGATTAAAAATCAATAAAACACAATTTATAGCAACTTGTGTAGGAGGAGCCTTTGCCGGCTTGTCAGGTGTTTACCTAACTTTAAGTTATGTTCCTTATTGGACAGATAATATGACCTCCGGAAGAGGATGGATCTGTCTTGCATTAGTTATTTTTGGTGGCTGGAAACCATACAGAACAGCAATTGGTGCTGTTCTATTTGGATTTCTTGAAGCGCTTGTGCCTCGTTTACAAACTTATGGATTTGATTTAAGCCCATATCTAGTAAAAATTGCACCTTATTTAATTACGATTCTTGTTCTAGTAATTTTAACTATTTACAAAGAAGGTAAAACTGGAGCACCGGGAAATATTGGAAGGCCCTTCTTTAGAGAAATGGTTTTGACCACGATATTGATACTGTAAATTACAGGCCTTTCAGAGATGATCTAGAAGAAGAGCTAGAAAAAAGTAATCTCAACATATCTCCAGAAGATAGAGACATAGTCCTCATCGATGACGTTATCTACACTGGAAGAACATTAAGAGCATCTATAGAGGCCGTAATGCATTCCGGAAGACCAAAATCAATAACTTTAGCATGCCTTATTGATAGAGGTCACAGAGAATTGCCAATAACACCAAAATTTGTAGGGAAAAATATACCAACTAATGAAAGCGAATACGTCTCAGTATTTTTAGAAGAAATAGATAAGGAAGACAGAATTGAGGTTAGTTAATTGAGTAAACATCTTTTAGATTTTAAAGATATAGAAAAAAAAGATATTGAAAAATTAATTGATATTACAGGAAAATTAAATCCAGAAAAAACAGATGCAATTTCTTCTATTAGTTTATTGAAATTTGATGAACCATCAACGCGAACTAGGCTTTCGTTCTCTGTAGCTGCTTATAGATTAGGAATAAAAACATTTGAATCATCTGATATAACCTCAGCAAAAATGAAAGGTGAAAACCTTAAACATGAAATTGAAACTTATAAAAGTATGGGTATTGAATCTTTAGTTATTAGAACTAAAGAAGATAATATTGAGGAATATAGAAAATTTGAAGACATCTCCGTTATAAGTGGTGGTTTTGGAACTTCTTCACACCCAACTCAAGCAATTTTAGATGCTACAACGCTAGATAAATTTAACAAATTAGATAAAGATACTCCTGTTGTCTACATAGGAGACGTAAAACACTCAAGAGTTTTCGAATCGGGAAGGGAATTATTTTCTTTGCTTGGTAAAAAAGTTGGAGTTTTTACACACGAAAGTTTTTTACCAGATGATTTATCAAATATAGAAGTCTTAAATAGCTGGGATGAAGTTTTAGAAGCCACGGAAGCCATTGAACTCTTAAGAGTCCAAAAAGAGCGTATAAAAGATCTTGGAGACTCAGATCTTGATGAATATATTAAAAAATATCAACTTACGGATGAAATTCTTGATAAAGCAAGTGAGAATTTAATAACTCTTCATCCAATGCCTATGAATGTAGGTATTGAAATATCTGAAAAAGCTTCTCTACATAATAAATTTAAATATAAAGACCAACTTTCTTTTGGCGTGCCGTCAAGGATTGCATCTTACATGTACGTAATGGAGAAGATATGATTGAAATAGAAAGCTTTATAGATCTTCATACCCATACTAGATATCCAGATAATAATAATTTTCCATCAGTAGATATAGAATTTGCAGCAATAAATGGTGGCTACAGCGATATCTTAGCTATGCCTAATTCAGAAATAGTTATTGATAATATTGAGAACCTTAATAAGGCAAGAGCAATGGATAATAAATTAAACATAAATGTTCATAGAGTTGGTGCTTTAACAAAAAATCTGGGAGGAAACGAATTAGTTAACTATAAAGAGTTTATTGAAAATGGGGTTTTTATTTTTTCTGATGATGGTAAATCACTAATAGATAGCAATTTAGCTGATGAAGCGTTTAAATTACTAAGTTCTCTAAATGCAGCAATATTTCAACATTGTGAAAGTAGTTGTCACTCAGAACCTGGTGATATAGCAGCCCCAAATGATGATGAAACTTTAATAACAATAGATGAAGCGGAAGAGTCAGAGGTGCTGCTTAGAGACATAGAGCTCGTGGCTAAATATGGTACTAGATACCATGCACAACACATATCCTCAAAAAAATGCGTTGATTTAATTAAAGAAGCTAAGGAAAATAACTTACCAATAACAAGCGAGGTCACACCACACCATATATTAGAAAATAATGAAAATTTAGATACTACCAATGGTTTATTCAAGATGTATCCCCCAATAAGAACAGAAGAAGATCGCCTTTCTTTAATAGATGGTTTATTAAGTAATGTTATTGATGCAATAGCTACTGACCACGCTCCCCATCCAGAAAATACAAAAACAGTAGATTTTAAAAGCGCGGCAAGAGGGGTTGTTGGTCTTGAGTCTGCTTTCCCAATGCTCTATTCATCAGGAATATTATCGCTTGAGGAAATAAAGAAATTCATGATTGAAAACCCTAGAAAAATATTATCCGAAGCTGGATACAAAGTGGAAAAGTCTCAGGCTAATGTATGGCAGCCCTGTGATAAAGAATTTACAACAAAATCAAAATTTAATAATTCTATTTTTGAAAAAAGAAACACCAAAATTGAAAAGGTTTCTCAAAATGTATAAAAAAGCTCTTCTTATAAATGAAAATGGAGACGAATTCATTGGATGGAGTACGGAAGAATTTAAACCAGCAACTGGAGAACTTATTTTTAATACTGCAATGACTGGGTTTGTTGAAATATTAAGCGACCCCTCATACATAAATCAAATAATTACTTTCACATCTTCACACGTTGGTAATTATGGAATGTCAAAAACTGATTTTGAATCGAGTGAACCAAAAATAGAAGCAGCTATAGCTAACTCATTTACTTATAATCCGTCATCTTGGAGGTCAGAGAAATCAATTACAGATTGGCTAAATGAATACAATATCCCATTCAGTGGAGGTTTTGATGTTAGAGCAATAACAACCCACTTAAGAGACGTTGGATCAGATATGTATGCATTTGGAACAGATATTGACGCAAAAGATTTAAAGAATTTACTTAAGGAAGCAAAGAACATAATAGGTGACGATTCAGCACTTAAAGCTGGGTCTGGAAACTCAGAATTCAATAAAACCAAAGGAAAAATAGGAATTCTCGATTTAGGAGCAAAGACAAGTATCGCTAATGTTCTTAAAGAAAAAAATTTTGATACTGTTTTAATTAATCCGGAAACTAAGCCTGATGAAATTTTATCCTTAGAGCTTTCTGGATTACTTATTTCAAATGGCCCTGGAGACCCAAGGTCTTTAACTCAGGTTATAGAGAATGTAAAAAACCTAATTGGAAAGTTGCCTATATTCGGCATCTGCTTAGGACATCAGATTTTAGGATTGGCTTGTGGATTAAATGTTGAAAAATTGGATTTTGGACACCATGGGTCAAATCACCCTGTAAAGATTGATGGTATAAAGAAAGCTTTAATTACCTCTCAAAACCATGGATTTAGTGTTGAGAGTTTAAATGAACCTATTAAGCATGAAAAATATGGAAATATAAAAGCGTACGCAACAAATTTAAATGATGGAAGTAATGAAGGCATCAGCCTCTGGGATTCAAATGCCTATTCAGTACAATTTCATCCTGAATCAGGACCTGGAACAACAGATGGTTTACAAATTTTTAATCCATTTATAGAAATGATTGAGGAAAGACATGCCAGCTAATAAAGAAATCAAAAGCATCTTAATAATTGGTTCTGGACCAATTGTTATAGGTCAAGCCTGTGAATTTGATTACTCAGGTTCTCAAGCAGCTAAAGCTTTAAAGAACGAAGGCTACAGAGTGATTCTTGTTAATTCAAATCCCGCAACAATTATGACTGATCCGGGAATGGCAGATGCAACATATATAGAACCTTTAACCGCCAACTTTGTGGAAAGAATTATTGAAAAAGAAAAGCCAGATGCTGTGTTGCCTACTTTAGGTGGTCAGACAGCTTTAAATCTTTCTATGGAGTTGAGTGAAAAAGGTATCTTTGATAAAAATAATGTTCAATTATTAGGAGCTTCAGCAGATGCTATCGAAATTGCTGAAAACCGATGGAAATTTAAAGAGGCAATGGAAGAAGTAGGGATAAAAACACTTAGCGCTACTTATGCAAAAAGTTTTGAGGAAGGACTTGAAGCTTCAAAAAAGATGGGTTATCCATTGATGCTCAGACCATCTTTCATATTAGGTGGAGGAGGAACTGGAGTTGTAAATAATGAAGAAGAACTAAATAAAAAATTAAAAGATGCATTCACTGCATCCCCTACCCAAGAAGTATTGATTGAAGAGTCTGTTTATGGATGGAAAGAATTTGAACTTGAGGTAATGAGAGATAGTGATGGTAATGGTGTAATCGTTTGTGGCATTGAAAACTTTGACCCTATGGGAGTGCATACTGGAGATTCAATTACTGTTGCTCCAATACAAACTTTGTCAGACAAAGAATATCAAATAATGAGAGATGAAGCATTGCTTTGTCTAGATACAATTGGAATCGCTACAGGAGGTAGTAATGTTCAATTCGCAGTAAATCCAGAGAATGGAGATAGAAGAATTATTGAAATGAATCCAAGAGTTTCTAGGTCTTCAGCATTAGCTTCAAAAGCTACTGGATTTCCTATAGCAAAATTTGCAGCTCTTTTAGCTGTTGGATATAACTTAACTGAACTAAAAAACGATATTACAGGAACGACTCCTGCTAGTTTTGAACCTGTTCAAGACTATGTAGTAGTCAAAATACCAAGATTTGATTTTCCTAAATTTCCTTCTACTGATGATATTTTGGGAACATCAATGCAAAGCGTTGGTGAAGTTATGTCAATTGCATCAACTTTTACAGAAAGTTTAACAAAAGCTATACGTTCATTAGAAATTGGTAAAACAGGAATAAGGAATATTGATAATAGATTTATAAGTTTAGATAAAAATCAACTTCAGGAAGAGATCGGTGTTCCTCGTCCAAGAAGAATATTTGCTATTTTTGAAGCAATAAGAAGAAACTGGCCAATTGAAGACATTGCAAATTTATCAAAAATTGATATATGGTTTCTGAGGGAAATTGAGAAAAGCTTTAATGTTAATCCTGAATCGACGCCTACAACAATATTGAAAATGCTAGGTTGGACAGACGAAGATCTTGATAACAAAGATTCAAAGAAAGAGCTTGAAAATAATAGAGTTTATAAGTTAGTTGATACTTGTTCTGCTGAGTTCGAATCAAAAACACCTTATTTATATTCAACAAATGGAACTTCTAATGACGATACAGCTACAAAACAAAAAAAAGTTGTTGTAATTGGCTCTGGCCCCAACAGAATTGGTCAAGGTATTGAGTTTGATTATTGTTGCGTACATGGAGTTAGTTCATTAAAAGAAAATGGATACGAGGCAATAATGATAAACTCCAATCCTGAAACTGTCTCAACTGACTATGACACTGCTGACAAGCTATATTTTGAACCATTGTCTTGGAATGAGGTTAAATCCGTGTTAGATAGAGAAAAGCCTGATTCAGTAATTATTCAGCTTGGAGGCCAGACTCCTCTTAAGCTTGCAAAAGAAATTCACAATGCAGGATTTAATATTGCGGGTTCTTCATTAGATGTAATTGACTCAACAGAAGATAGAGATTTATTTCAAAAATTATGCACATCTCAAGATATAAAACAACCAATTTCAAAAATTGCCAATAACGAAAAAGAATTGGTCGAATCAGTCAGAGAAATAGGATTTCCTGTTTTACTTAGGCCAAGTTATGTTCTTGGAGGAAGGGCTATGAGGGTAGTCCAAACTGATGAAGAACTAAATAATTACCTTAATATTCTTGCTAGCGCTGATGAAGATGGGAATCCATTTAAGTCAGGACCTTTATTGGTTGATCAATTTTTAACAGAAACCGTTGAAATAGATGTTGATCTTATCTCTGATGGAAAAGATGTATTTATAGCTGGAATTTTGGAACATTTGGAACCTGCTGGTGTTCATAGCGGAGACTCTACTGCTGTTATTCCTCCATACAGTATTGATAAAGAAATGATTAAAGAGATTGAAGATAAAAGTACAAAGCTTGCATTGGGTCTCAATGTACAGGGATTACTTAACATACAGTTTGCAATAAAAGACAACGAGCTATTTATCCTTGAAGCAAACCCAAGGGCTTCAAGAACAATGCCTTTTGTAGCTAAAGTCACTGGAAATCAAATAATTAAAGCTGGAACTCTTTTAATGCTTGGGTACACAATTAATGAAATAAAAGATAAAACAAATTACTTAAATAGTTCAACGGAGAAAATTGCTATTAAGAAGGCTATTTTCCCTTGGTCAAGGTTTCCTGCTGAGGACACAATGTTGGGACCAGAGATGAAGGCAACAGGAGAAGTATTAGGAATAGGTAAAGATTTTGGAACAGCATTAAATAAGGCATATGCGGCAGCTGGTGTAGAAATTGGTGAAAAAGAGAAAGGTGTTTTTGTTACATTAAGTGATGCTGAAAAACCAAATTTTATTGAGGTAGTAAATAAATATGTTAATTTAGAGTTTTCTATTTATGCAACGGAGGGTACAGCAAGTTTTCTAAAAGAAAATAATATAGAATCCATAATTGTTGGAAGAGCGGACGATGAATCCCCAACTTCACTAACAATTATTGACGAGAAATTAATCTCTATTGTCATCAACACACCTACATTTGCAAATGAATATACAGATGGTTGGAAAATTAGAAGACTATCTCATGAAACAGGTGTTGCTGTTGTTTCTTCAGTTAGAGAAGCTGAAGCGTTTCTAGAAGCTTTCTTATTACAAGAAAAAGTATTAGACGATATGGAGGCAATACAAAATGTCAGTTAAACCTATTTTCTTTGCATTGGATGGCAAAGAGCTAAGCGAATTTACAGAAACCCTTGAAAAACTGAAAGGTGTGATTTATGGAGTAAAAGTTGGATTAGAAATGTTTACTGCCGAAGGCCCTTCTTCAGTTGAAAAGCTAAAAAATGATGGTTGGAAAGTATTTTTAGATCTTAAATTACACGACATTCCAAATACTGTACAAGCAGCAACAGTAAGTGCAGGAAATATTGGTGCTGATTATTTGACTATTCATATAGCATCAGAAAAAGAAGCTTTGCTTGCAGCAAGTGAAAATAAAACAGACAATATTAAACTCCTCGGTGTTAGTAGTGCTCTAACAAGTAAGGCAATGGATGAAGAAACTAGTAATAAGGTTGAAAAAGATTTTATAGTTGCGAAAGAATCAGGAATTGATGGTGTTATCTGTCCTACCCCTGGAATTAGGTTAGAGAGCGATAGTAAAGATGATCAAAGAAACACCACAACCCCAGAAAAAGCCATTGAATTAGGTGCAAAATACATTGTTATGGGAAGATCGATTAAAAATAACCTGGACTATGTAATAAATAACTTAACTATATGAAAAAATTTATTGCTGCACCGTTTGGTAATTATATAAAAACAAAAAATACTATCTCTGTATCTGGTAGTTGGACAGTAGAAAAAAGAACTGGTCGAATCATACAAATAGTAAAGACTCTAAGATACACAAAACGCGGATGGGTAAACAAAATAGGCCTGAGAAACCCTGGAATTACTATTGGTTTGCCAAAACATAAAGAGAATGAAGTTTTTTCAATTGCAGGGATAGAAAAAGAAGACTGGAGAATATTTGCTGAAAAAATACCTGAAGATTTCAATGTTGAAGTAAATATGTCATGTCCAAATATTGATGAACATCATATTGAA
>LULN01000090.1_pt1 | contig 28403 bp, 36 predicted proteins | sample 728131 | NCBI WGS metagenome assembly LULN01 (sample SAMN03860288, study PRJNA289734) | marine metagenome | biome: seawater column; feature: ocean; material: water; isolation source: Red Sea water column Station 149 - depth 100m | place: Saudi Arabia: Red Sea | collected 2011-10-15 | depth 100 m
AAAGATTCCTTTGGGAACGAAGCGAAAAGCGAAGCTCCTCGGCAGCCAGATTCAAGGCCGAAAACATTATCAAACTCAGTTGCGGCGGTCGGAACGACCACGGATGGTGAAGTGCACTCTAAGCCAATGAGTAGAGATGAGCACAAAGCCTATTTAGCCCGCACTTTGAATTTTTTCGGCGAATAGGGGGCTGATTCTCCTATCGCTTAGTAACTCGCGACCAAGGAGAAAAAAATGCCTTTGAATCTAAGTACCGTCGATGAGGCGGTAAAGCAGCACTACAAGCCGCTTACAGTTAAAAACCTCGTTTACAAAAACAACCCATTTTACGCTATGGTTCCCAAGTATGAGCAGTTTGGCGGTTTGAACATGCCAATCCCTCTGATCTACGGAAACCCACAAAACGTTTCAGCGACGTTCGCAACCGCTCAGGGCGAGACTTCAACTTCTAGCCTCGGTCAGTTCCTCCTAACCCGTGTAAGCAACTACTCCGTTGCTTCCGTGACAGGTGAAACTATCCGCGCTACTGAAAACAAGTCAGATGCCTTCCTTCGGTACTTGACCATGGAAATTGATGGAGCCATTCACTCTTTGGCTCGAGATATCTCTATTCAGCTGTTCCGTGACGGTGGTGGCTACATGGGTCAGGTTGCATCTACTGGGGGCTCTACAGATGCAACTCTTAGTAACGTTGAAGATATTGCAAACTTTGAAGTTGGAATGACTTTGATCTTTGCTGCAGAAACAGGAGGTAGCTCAGGAGCAAGTACAGGCGGTGGAGTTGTTACAGCAGTCAATCGATCAACTGGCGTGCTTACATTTACTGCGGCGACCGGTGGACTATCTGCTAATGATTACATCTTTCGATCTGGAACTGAGGCAGGTGCAACCCTTACTTCAACAAGCGCTAAGGCAGTTATGGGATTAGACGGATGGCTCCCATCCTCTGCTCCTGGCTCAACTGCTTTCTTCGGTCAAGATCGAAGCAAAGACACTGAGCGATTGGGCGGTATCCGTTTTGACGGTTCCGCAATGCCAATTGAAGAAGCGCTTGTCTCTGGTGCAGCTAAAGCAGCTCGCGCTGGCGCAAACCCAGATACCTGCGTAATGAGCTATGAGTCCTACATCAACCTTGAGAAGTCCTTAGGATCTAGAGTTCGATATGACGAGCTCAAGGCACGCGATGCAGATGTTGGATTCCGCACTCTTGCAATTCAAGGGCCTAACGGTGTGATCAATGTTGTTCCAGACCAAAACTGTCAGCAAGACGTAGCGTACATCCTGCAGATGGACACTTGGTCATTGAACTCTCTTGGTGGTGCCCCACACATCCTTGATTTGGATGGAAACAGAATCTTGCGACAGTCTTCAGCAGATGCTTACGAGATTCGGGTTGGCTTCTACGGAAACCTCGCTTGTAGCGCTCCTGGATACAATGTTCGCGTTGCACTTTAAGGAGGTGAAACATGGCTAATAGGTCATTCAAGCCTACACAGGCAGTAGCCCAAGCGGTGACGCACATCTTTGCTGAGGTAACAATCGGGAGCTCCGGCGCCCCAACTCTTGTTACTGCTGACAGCGCAGGTGTTAAGTCTATCGCGAGAAACAGCACCGGTAACTACACCCTTACCTTGGGTACGGTTGGTGGTGATGATGACGTGTACTCAAAGTTTCTTTTCTTCAATGGAATCTTCATTGTGGATGGAGACACAGAGCAAGACCTGATTTACCAAGTTGATGCTGAGACCATCTCCGCTGGTGGATCAACAATTGAGTTTGAAACAATCACAGGAGCAAACCCTACTGATCCCGCAAGTGGCGCAGTAATGAAGCTTCACGTCATCGTTAAGAACTCAAGCTATAGCTTCTAAGGAGTTTCGCCATGAAAGATAAAAAAGGCGTGGCTGTTATGATCCTTGAGAAGAATAAGCCCAAGGACGAAGAAGACATGATGGATTACAAAGAGGCCCTGATGGGCGCTTGTAACGAGTTCCTCATGGCTTGCGGAATTGAGCTTAGTGAAGACAAGGAAGAGGAAGCTTGTGAAGCACTACATGATTTTGTCCAAATCTGCATGAGCAATGAGGACGAAGATTATTAATGGAACGGGGGCTTCGGCCCCCTTCTACTTTCGAGGTATAGCATGGCAAGAAATACAGCATCACTGTCAAGCTTGATCACAAGGTCAAGACGTCGTGCGGACCAAGAAAACTCTACGTTCTGCACCGATGCCGAGGTTACTGATTATATCAATGAAGGCATTGCAGAGCTCCATGAAATGATGGTTAACGAATACGAGCTTTACTATGTAAGCTCTACTTCCTTTTCTATACCAACCGGACATTCAGACGGTGACAACGTTAAAGACCTTCCGAATAATTTTTGGAAGGCTCTTGGGTGTGACTATGATTATGGTGGCGTAAAGAGAAGAATCCGTCGTTACATGTTTCAAGAGAGAAATGTTTACGAGTCGCCCCTACTGAAGCAGGGGTATATGGCAAATACGTTTTTCATTATTCAGGGTGATCAAATCCGATTTATTCCCGAGAGCCCACCGGGAGGAACGGTAACTCTGTGGTGGATACCGGAGCCACAGCAGTTTGACGCGGGATCTCCAAGCGATCAGCTTTATACCATAGACAAGGCCCTCGCTAATGGCTTTGAAAGGTTTCTTGTTTTGGATGCAGCAATTAAGATGCTCCAGAAGGAGGAGTCAGACACACAGCTGTTGGTTGCTGAAAGAGAGGCAGTCAGACAAAGGCTTAGGGATGCGGCTAAAACTCGAACCCCTGGGGAAAGCCGGGCAATTGCAGATGTTAAGGTAGGAACAGCGTTTCATGATTACATAAACTGGATGTAGGTTAATGTCGTTTCGAGGTTTTACAGCAAAAAGGCACCCTGAATTGGCCTTGAATGACCTTGAGACAAGGATCAAAAACACGTTTACCGAGGTAAAGAACAGCAGGATACTGGGCGGTCGGCTTCTTTCTGGCGTAAAGCTTAAGTCCATCGGAAACTCATCGTCGATTTCTGTTGGTGGTGTTGGTCGGTTTGTCATAACCGTAAGCGACTACTCGGACCTTGGTGGAACAACCATACGTATTCAGACAAACAACACATACAGAGAGGGAAAAGAAGGAACAGATTGGGCCAAAGGAGCAAGCAATAGCGCGGCGGCAACCTCCATAGCTTCACACTTTAATGTATCCTCGGCGAACCTTTTGGCAACGGCCAGTTCCGCAACCGTTGAGATATTAACAGGAACAGCAAGCGTCCTTCAAAACGTGAGTGTTGATGATAAGGACGGAATAACTTTATCATCGGTTGAAAACGTTGTTAGGGTATCAAGCTCAACAAACCTTAACATAGGGGATAAGGTTAGGTTTGCTCCATCTAGTGTTGGTGCACCACCGGACGTGCTTCCTGGGATGTCTTCCATTCTATCAGTAGGGACAGACTTGGCAGGATTAGACTACGTTACTCTTGATGGGTTCTCAGCAAAAATGCGTGGCGGGCTTTATGTATACAAAGCCATTAGGAACAATATCCCTGGGACCACCTTAGGGACCAAGTATTTCATAGTAAATCAGGACCAACCCGCAAAGATCTTCAGAGGCTCAAGCACGGGCAATCTGTCGCTACTTTGCGATGCCGACTGTACAGTCGATATGTGGGTGTTTTAATGGCGTTAGAAAAGCAAAATGTAACCTTTCCCTTCGTTCGCGGAACGAACGAAAAGCCGTCTGAGAGGACTCAGGCAGTAGGCGAAATGCGGCGTGCTCGTAATATCACCATCAGCAAGGTCGGAGAGTTTAACAAGAGAGATGGTTTTGATGAAGAGTCTTTTTCTGAGTTTGGCGGGGCAAGCGCTCCATCTCAGCTCGTAGACTGTGCAGCGCACGAAAACGAATTGATTGTCTTTGATGGGGAGAGGGCTTACTCAAGATACGATACTGGTAAATTCAAAGACCGAGGAACATGTGTAAACACAAGACTTACGCAGAGTGTATGCAACGTCGATTCGGCGTCCCTGGATGGCCCTCCCGCATATTGCCAAATTAAAGACGGCGGCAGTAATGAAATTTATGAGATCTTTGTATGGGAATCCCGCCCCTTTGGTGTCGAGGACATAGAAAGAAACACCAAGTCCTACCCCAACACGGCAGACACCAAAAACTACAGGAACAAGCCAGCACAGCTTCTTTATTCTGTTAGGCACAAAAAGACGGGTGTTTTCCTTTATGACTCTGTCCCAATTAGGATTGATGGAAAAGATTATGTGGATAGAGACCTTCTTATTGTTAGCGCCGGTGTAACGAATTACGGGGTCTATACTCACTCCGGTGATGGGGCGGGAGAGATTCGGGTCGAAGGTTATGGCAGCTCCCCTGCGATATCAGGCAGAACGTGGGCCGACGTTGTTGCAAATGGAAATCAGCTTATCCTGGAGGGCCCGTTTGACGCAACCACAGGAACATCATCCAAAGAATCGATGTTTTTTACCGATGAGACATACACAGCTGTGCATGCTGATTATGTCAGGGTTGCGAAATTAGCCTCAAGCGCAGTTGATAACTCTGGTGACATCACCCCAGATGGAACCTCTGGAATGGCCAATGTTGATGCCTTTATTAACGTAGACACCGGAGACAACGCCTTTTACTTTGGAACGCAGCCAATGCTTTTTAGCATGACTGACAACGTTGTGATCTTAACATTCGCGAGTCAGTCCTCGCAGGGATACAGCGACAATATTGGAGTTTGGTCTATCTTCCAGGCAACCTTTGACTTTACAAGCGCTGTATCTGCCATTGAGACGCCCACGCTTCTTTCAAATAACGCTTCCGGCTATTTAGACCTCAACTACAAGCTGCCAATCTGGGATGCCGATCTCTGCCACACGACAGGCAGTAAAAAAGGCATTACGTACATACACAACACAAACGACGGAACAAATCCTACCAAGCTTCAGTTTTTTGAATACGACTCTTCGGCTAAAGACTTGGACACCACGCCCATATCAATTAACGTCCCAAGGGCCGATGGAACAAGCGCTGGTCAGCAGATTTACGATGTAAAGATGGGGACGTCTAAGGCTCAGTTTGGTGGAACAGCACCATCAACATGGACCAGGGCAGTTGTGCCCAACAGGTTTGTGCTTAAGTGCGTTAACCAGCAGTCATCAGGAAGCCAGGTAAACAACGCTGCCAATCAGATTGTGTTTGTGTTTCTTTCAGATAACTCAAAAGACGACGATATTTACGTATACAGCACAAAGCTTAGTGATACAGCGTTCTCCGCATTTAACAGCGCTGACGCAAGCATTAAGCCTCTTCTGGATAGGGCCACAGGAAGTCAAACGTGGGTAGTTCCTCCAGATCTCTTAGAGACAGTAGACATAGATGGATCTAGCGTATCCAATCCAACCGTATATGTCTCTGCCTCTGACAAGTTTAAGGCCAATGACCTGACTGTGGTAAATGCGGCGATTACAAACGTAAAAAATATATCTAACGACGCAATCTATCTTTTTGTTGAGGTTGCGTCCAGACAGGGTGGGAACGGAAGAACATGGTATAATACGACAACAAGCACCGATGCCCTTAATACGTATATTCGCTCTGAAGACAGGTGGATCATAAGAAAGAACCTGGCAAACAGTTCTGATACAAAGGTTCTTGGCAGAAACATCAACATTCTGTCAGATGCGTTTTATGCTTACGAAGGCAGCAAGGCTTACTTTGCGGGCCACTCGGTTTTTGACGGCGACATGTCCACAGCAAGAACATGCTTGTTTAACGAAGACGGTGAGGTTGTTGGTGTTTATGCGTCCGGACAATCGGCTCTGTGCCACCCTTACGAGCTCAAGCAGATGGCGACGCCGGTACAGAAGTACAGCAACGTGCCGATGTTCACTCTCAGGTCCAGAATAAACTCTTTTTCTGATGAGGTCTTTGAACCAACAAAGTCAGGGGCGACTCCGGCCTTGGCTGACTATCCCCTTCCTGAGTTTGGCATATCGGTGATTGATAACGCTGAGCGAGCATACCAGTTCATGGCTCCGTTTAATCCTCGCCTGGCCTCGATAACCTTTTTCCCTGAGCGCACATTCCCAAGCGTTCAGCAGCAGGGGACTCTACTTGTCGGATCTGGTCTTCTTTGGGCCTTTAATGGCGGTAAGTTTATTGAAAACGGGTTCCTTCAGAAACCATTGATTCAGAAGATAGACACAGATGATTCAGACTTTTCTGCTGGGGGATCTGCATCCCAGGGAGCCAACTTAGGTAAATACGTTGTTGCTGCGGCATACTTTTACAAAGACGAGAACGGCATTTCTCACTACAGTCCTTTGGACTTCTATGGAGACGGTTCCACTGTCAACGAGTACACTGTTTCCGCTTCGGCTAAAAAACTATTGGTTCAGGTCTCGAACACTCAAATAACCAACAAAAGAACAGGCATAACCCCCCAAACCATAGGGTACAGTGGGACGGCGAGGTCCATATCAAACGAAATAGACATGTCTCACAGCTCTGTATCTATAGCGGTGTTTGTTTCTGCGTCTCTATCTGAGACAATAGAGAACCGAGAAGACCTAACAGATGTCCCCCTTAGGCTCTACAAAATGGAGCCGATGGACACGAATGCAAGGTTTACAACAGTCTCCATTGATGCACCGAATAAAACCATTCAGTTCAAAGACCAGACAACCGGAGCATCCCCGCTTATAACGTCTGTCCCTGTTCAGCCTTCCTGCCCTACAGATATCGCCATACATAGAAACCATGTGTGTGTCTCAACCACAGACGGCTTTGTTTACCCGTCACAGTCCTTTGAGTCTAGTCTTGGGTCTGAGGGGTCCTCTGTTTGTCCTATGTTTTCTGCGGCTAATGTTATTTCAATTAGCGAAGAGACAAACGGGGTGGGAGCTTCAAACATAGAGAGCGATGGCCAATTCCTGATGGCCTTTAACCGTAACAACGTCTATGCAATGGGAGGAGAAGGGCCAGACCCAATAAACTCCTCAAATGCAGGAACGTTTGATCCTCCTGAAACGGTGTATTTAGATCAAGGAATTGCTGTTGGCGGAATGGCCGCACGTATACCGGCGGGCGTAATCTACCAGTCAATGCACGGGTACTACCTTCTTAACGGCAAGAGCCTGAGCTTTTTAGGCGCGCCTGTCGAAGATTTTACCGCAGATGCATGCGCTGTTCAGGTTATTGACCAAACCAACGAGGTGGTTTTTGCGACAGGAATAAGAAGCACCGATTGGTACAATGCGTTTGAGTTCCTGGTTTATAACTACGAGGTTAACCAGTGGTACACATGGCTTGTCCCCACGGATACCGCCACTGAAAGGGCTACTGGGATGCAGGGCATAGTGCGCACTGATGGTAGTCGAGACCTGTTTTTCTGCACGTCGGCTGGTCGTGTTCGTCGGCAAAAAAACAGCAACTCAAGTGATTCGATAACCAATCAGTACTCTGATTACTCCCTCTATAAGCCAGGCGGTGCGGGTTACTATGCGGTAGAGCTACAAGTAAAGACGGGCCAGATTCAGATCCCTGAGTTCTTCTCTGGATTCCGATTGTACCGAATAGGGCTTCCCATAGAGGTGAAGTCCGCATCAACTCTTACTATCAAGCTTTACTACGACGGAAGCAGCAGTGTAGGCGAAACATTTTCCTACACAACATCCGCAGTAGGCTTTACGGAAATTATAATCAAACCATCTGTTCAAAAGTGTCGGTCAATTGCCTTTGAAATTGAGGACAACCCATCGTCAGTTAGCGCGGCCCAAGGAACAGTTCTTAATGGAGTGGGGTTGCTTGCGGCTCCGAGAATAGTGAAAATGGCTTACAATACCGCAATATCTCAAGTACCAACAGGGAGTTAACAATGCCAGTAGATAGAGCAATGGTTCTTAGGCAGCAGCAGCTTTTAGACCAGGCGATGCAGAGAGCAGGCGATAATCCAATTGGGGCTGAGCGTTTGTCAAGGAGCGCCATAATGCAGAGCGGCCTAGAGTATATGAGACGAAAGCAGCAGGAAGATATTGCCAAGGGCGGCAGAGCCAGAGAGTTAGCACTTCGCAAGGGGTCTCTTGATCAAAGGATGCGCAGCGAGGCCGAAAGACTTGATTTTCAAAAAGAGGCTTTGGCGGAAGGGCAGAAGATCAGAAACATCGGTCTTGCCTTAAATGTAGCATCAACACTTGGGGGGGGCGCATTGGGCGCTATTGGGGACAAAATGAAAGACCCAGCAACCAAGGAAGTGCCATCTGTGGGTGAGGAAGGAACGAGTGCGAGGGGGAGATTAATGTATGATATGTTAGACAGGACTGGCGTTGGGGTGCAGAGTGAAACACCGCTTCCGGCAAGCAGAAATCCTTTAGATGATCAGATTATGAATCTGATCGGCGCCAACATGGGGGTTGGGTGATGAGTACCACACTTACTCGTGATGAGGAAAAGGCGAAGAGGTCAAAAGAGGAAAGCGCTCAGCGAAGAGGGTTCTCTAGCGTTGAGGAGATGGTGGAGCACGACGAAAGAGAGGCGGCAAAGAGGCAGGGCTTTAGAACCTACGAGGACTATCAGAAGGATGTAGAGGATTACGCCAGGTCGATGCGCCTTAAGAGAAAGAAGGAAAAACTTGAAGACCCAAGAACACCCCCTGGAGAAAAATATTATCTGCGCCAAGAGATTGAGGAAGAGGAGAGGGCACTAAAAAGAGAGGCGTCCTTAAGAGAGGGTCTTGCAGATCCAAGGATCCAGGAGAAAAGACGAGAGCTTCAAAGAAGGGCCGGGCAAAGCGTGATGCTTGGTGCAGACGAGGGCCGACAAATACAAAACTGGGAGAAAGAGGCCCGTAAGCAGGCGTCCATGCAAAGAGAGCAAGTGCTCGGGAGGGCTCGAGCAATGGGACTTAGTGCGGCTCAGATGGAAGCCTTAAATCAGGGCCTACAGCAAACCGATGCTGAGTTTGAAAGACAGGTGAGGCAAGGACGATTCAGCGATAAGCAAGCAGCCGCTGAGGAACTTGATGTATTTGAGCAGGCAATCATAGAGAAAGGGGCTCAGGCACTAGCAAGCCAGGAGCAGCTAGCCTTTCAGAGAGAGAAGGCAGAGGCCGACAGAAGTTCAAATCTTTGGGGGAGTATTTTTAGCGGCTTAAGCACGCTTGCAGCGGCGGCTCTTCCTATCTTTATTGGGAGCGACGAGCGCATGAAATCAGACGTTAATCGGGGGAAAACTAAAAACGCGGCTTACGATTTTCTCGAAAACCTAGATGTCGCACAATACAAAATGCCCGGTTCCAACACTCCCGAAATGGGGGTTATGGCGCAAAGCATGGAGAAGACCCCTCTTGGCCAGCAGGCTGTAGAAGAGGTTGGCGGAGTAAAGGGCGTAAATGTAAACGAGGCATTCAAGTCTTTGATTGTCGCTCAGAAAGAAATGCATGATCGAATAAAGAAACTGGAGGGCAAGTAATGGCGGATGCGAACTTTGAGGTTGATTCGGCGTATCAGTCGATCGCACCCGGGCAGGGGCTGAGTGTTGACGTAGCGGAAGACGTGGCTCTTGATCTGGCGAAGACTCTTGGTGAAGGTGCGGATGACTATCTTAAGGCTTATGTAAACTACAGAAGAGAGCAGGCCGGAATACCGGCCATGCAGTCTTACGATGTTAAGAGAGTCTTCAATAGTCCAGCAATGCGGGCTCTTGCTCAGCAGGAAATGTCTATGTCTTCATCTGACGTATCAAGCGCAGAAATAAGACCCCCGCAAGCGCAGGCACAAGACACGCCATCGGTTCGGAGTGGCCCAATCCAGGACGTCGGTGTTGAGTTCAGGTCTGGTGTCGGTGTTCCAAGAAGACCAGAGAAATTGGAGATGGAGGAAGCGTTTGCTGAGGCAACTGAGCAGCTGGGTGTGGGTGGATTGAGTGAGGCAGCGCAGGAGGCCGAAAGAGCCGCTGCCAAAGAGAAAAAACTATTTGAAGACCTTGGCCAGGAGCTAAAGGAGTTTAAGATTCAGCCATTCCGAGCATACGACAATACGATGTTTGCTGTTGTTGCAGCCATATCGGCAGGGCTTGGGGCGGCAGCGCAGTCATTAACCGGTGTTCCAAACACCGCAGTTAAGCTAATTAACCAAGCCATAGACAGAGACATTCAGTCCCAGAAAGACCAGTACAACGCTCTGAAGGACAAAACGAATGTTCAGAACAATGTGTATGGGCGTGCTATGAACGCTTTGGGTGACGCCAAAAAAGCAGAAGACGTTGCAAAGAGGCTTGCCTATCAGACAGCCATTCAAAGAGTAGATGCTTCCGAAAAGAGATACAGCCAAAACGAACAGCTAAGAACAACCGCTCAAAGATACAGAGATATGTTTGCGCTTGAATCTGCCAAGCTTGGCGCCATGACGGCTCGATCGAGGCAGGACAAGCAAGAGCGTTCTCTTTCTCGTGCGGCGGCGGGGTTAGATCAGATTGAGACTCTCATCAAGGGTTTTGACAAGATCGGCACACTGGATGCTGCGTTGACCCAAGTGGGTGAGTTTTTTGGTGGAATAACAGGAAGAACCGCACTGGGGTCTGAAGAGGCCAACAAGGTCTTTGAAGATCGACTTGCCCTCAGGAAGAACTTCCCTGCGCTAATCCCCACAATTCTAAGGGCAGCCGGTGAGGTAGGCGCTCTATCAGAACAGGAGCAGGCTGGAATACGGGAGGCACTAAACGCGGCGCTTCCGGGGGTTTCTCTTTCAACCATTTTTGCAAGAGAGGAACAGAGCCGACAGTTTAAAACCAACCTCAAAACCCTTAGGGCTTTCCTGGGTGTTGTGGGTCAGGCGGGGTCGGGGGCCATTAGCAAGGAAGCGGCGAGAGAGAAGCTACTTAGCTTGGCAGAAGATCTCCAGGTTTTAGAGGGTTAAGCAATGATATTCGTAATAGATCACAAAACCGGGCGTAAGCGACGCATAGACGCAAATTTGCTGCAAAGCGCGTTGGATTCTGGTGCGTTTTCTCTTGCGGAAAACCAGCAGATCTTAATGGACAACGGAGAGGGTTCTATCGTCAAGGTGTCCTCAAGCGACTACAGCAGCGTGGTGGATAAGGGTGGAAGACCGCTTACGTCCTATGAGCGAATGACTGTAGGCGAAAACCTCATGAAAGAGGCTCGCTACAATACACCCGAGCAAAGACTTAAGGCAGGCACCCTTGGTGCTGCCAGAGGACTTACGCTTGGGCTGAGTGACGTCATCCTTGAGGGCGGAGATGTCCTTCCGGTTGTTGTTGATGAGCAAGAAAGAAAGGCCCTTGAATACTTTAATCAAGCCGAATCCCTAGCAGGAGAGGCTCTGGGCATGGGGGCGGGGCTCATTGCCACAGGAGGACTAGGCGCAGTTGCAAAGGGCGGCGCCGTGGCCGCGAAGGGGGCAAGCTCACTTGGAGCACTTCGGCATGCGGCCAGCCCCTTAATGGCGGCAGCAAAGTATACGCCAGCGGGCGCAGTTGGTGCAGTGGGCCGAATGGCCTCTGAGAAAACTGCCAAGCTAATTGCAAAGAAAGTTGGGGCCAGTGGCCTAGCTGGCAGTCCAGCGGCCCTTAGGGCGGCAACAACAGTGGCTCCGTTGGCCGTGCAGGGTGCTGTTGAAGAAGCCCTTATTGGTGGAGCACAGGCAGCTGCCGAGTTTGATTATGATGGCAATGCGAGCGACTGGGCTTCGGCTGTTAGGGCTGCGGGAATTGGTGGCGCTCTTGGTGGTACCATTGGCGGCACTATTGCGCTGGCTCCTGGCGCAATGGATTACGGCGTGGCCCTTTTCAAGAAAGGCATCCAGCCAATACCTGCAAGTCTCTCCTCAAAAACCAATAATGTGGTTGATAGGGTAGCCAGGAGGCTTTCAAACGCTGACGCAAAAACCGTAAAAGAAACAATTGAGGGAAGCGCCTATACTCCTGGTGATATCAAGAGGGTAATTGACGAAGAAGGCGCGCTCACCGCTCAGTCACCGGACGTGCTCGCTCCTCAGCTTGAGGAAATTGCCACAACTGGCCCCCGGTCAATTAATGATTTATTTTTTAGTCTTGATAACGGCATAAGAAAACAGACTGTAGACAAGATTAGGCCAGAGTCTAAGTCATTTGGCGAACTGAAAAAGAGCTTTGACCAAGATGCATTTCAAGAAGCGTATATCCGGTTTGACTCAGAGCTTGGTGATATAGCTAAAAATACGGATCGATACCTTGCCAAGTCCATGAAGAGCGATTCGGCCCCATCAACCGTATTGGGTTACGAGCTTAAGAAGCTTCATGAGATCCTTCTTCCTACCCCCGAGGCGTATGATCGCATTGTTCGAGACCTGGCCAAATCATCCCGAGTTGCAGTGTCGCGCCTTAGGGAAAGTAGTTACCTTGGGCCATTAACAGAATCGGTCGATAGCATTCTTGATGCAAACCCCAATCTTCCGTCACACCTTGCGGACGTCCTTGTTGATGTTAACGAGAAAACAAGAAACTTCATTTATAACAATATAGGCAAGGGAAGGAAGGACGCCGGGGAGTTGTTCGCCCCAACAAGGGAATATTTTCAAGGCGCCCTACTTGATCGGTCACTGTTCGGAGAAGCTGCTGATTTTTACGACGAAGTAAATACGGTTTACAAAGATTACGCCAGAGCAAAGCATGAGGTACGCAAGAAGCTACCCGACGAGATGAACGCTGAGGCTGCTCGTGACCTTCTCGAAAGGGCAGAGGCAGGCGATAGCGATGCGCTTAAGACCGTTGCTAACTATAAAATATTATCAGAGGCGACTGATAAATATGCACAGCGAGTTTTAGACCTAACCAAGCAAAACCCACAGAGCTACACTGGCCCAATCCAAAGAAATATTAAGGCGTATAATTCACTTGAAAACATTGAAGAGGTTTCGGGGCTTATAAAAACCCTAAGCCCAACAAAACAAAGCGGCTACATTTCAAGCGTTGCGGACGGAGTTAAGGAGGTTGCTGGCGCGAAGGTTTCCGGGATGACAAGGGACGGCCTTCGGGGATTTATGGCAATGCTGGCGCTTGGAGATCCTACTGCTGGCAGCGTCGTTGCTGCGGGCGCCGCCGCAAACTTATCGCGGTCTGTGGCGAGAGCTTTTCGTGACCCCTATAAGCAACGGAGCCGATTAGCCAGGATTGAAGAACTCAAAAGGCAAGCCGAGAATAAATTCAAATCAGGCGTAAATAAGGTTGTAAAAAGTATCGGTAAGGATGGGCAGAATGTGGAGCAATCCATGAGAATCGCACACAAGTCCGCCCGTGTGTTTATGTCCGAGCTTGCGCGAACAGTTGCCCCAGAGCAATTTGGGTATGTAGAAACAGAAGGGGACAGCAAAGAGAGGTCCCTGGAAAAAAGAGCATTCGCCTCACTCAGCACCCTGGCTGCTGACCCGGCGCTACTTGAGTCAAAGATAGACGAGAAAATAGGTAACCTTGAGAGGTCCCCCCAGCTAAGGGAGGCGACCAAGTCTCAGGTAAGGTCCTCCATCCTGGCTATAAACCTAATGAAGCCCAAGGAGATACTTGTAAAGATTGACCCACTAACAGGGGCCCAGACAGTGACAGGCCCTGACTATGCTTTCGATAAGATGAATCAGCTTTACGCCGTATGCCAAAACCCACTAAAGGTTGTTAGCTCCGCGGCTGAAGCAAAGACATTAACCAGGGAAATGTCCTCTGCCTTCAAGACATTACACCCGCACGCATACACCAGTTTTGTTTCCAGCGTCCAAGAATCATTGTTAGGTAAAAAGGGTAGCAATAAAACCAAATACTCTGATAGGCTTATGTTGTCTACATTGTTCGATATTCCAATGGAGGCGTCGGTTACCGCTCCAATGATGACTACCTTGCAGGCAGCTTATCAGGAGGAAGCGCAGCCCGATGACCCCATCACAGAGGGCCATGCAGACGACTTAACCGCTTGGGATGAAGATATGTCCCGCCATTGTGCCATAGGAGGTTAATCATGCGCACGATATCCTACAAGAAGACCTTAGCCAATGCCACGCTTACAGAAGAGGATGCTTTTGACCTTAAGGTTCAGCAGCAATACGGCTCTGCTTTTGTCATGTTCACTGACTCTACCAACGTCATTGTGACGCTTTATTATGTATTCACGGACAAGGATGGGACTGAAACCGACACCATGGCACTAACAACTCAAAACCTAACGCAAAACGTTGGGACAGTTGTCAGCTTCCCCTGGAAGGCGGGCCACATACGGGCGACTGTAAAGGCAACTTCAACCATGAGTGGCGGAACACTGCGTATTGACGCATCCACTAGCAACTAAGGAGTCAAGTCATGGCAGATGCGAATATTATTGTCATCGGCGGTAATGCTGACGACCAAGACCACGATATCCCTGATAATACAAATCCCGCGTGGCGAGTTCATCAAGGCGGCACTGATTATATCGCAATTGCAACAACCAATAGTGCAGAGTGCGTTAAGCTTGTTAGCAGTGGAACTGGCCGTGTCTCCATCGGCACGCATGATCCTTATACCAATATTGATGCAGCAGCAGACAACCTGGTTGTCGGTGACGGGTCAGGGGACGAAGGGATTACGATTGTCTCCGGAGCAAACGCTGGTGATTATGGTTCTATCTATTTTGGGGATCCGAGTTCAGGCACCCAGGGACAAATCAGATACGAGCAGAACAATGAGATCATGTCGTTCCATACTAATACTGCCGAGCGGATGCGAATCGATCTGAATGGCGATGTCGGGATTGGGATGACTAGTCCTGATATTAAACTCGTAGTTCATGGGGACGATTCTTCTGGGGTTGTTTCTGTTAGAAATGCATCTAATGGTAGAGATACATTAAAATCAGAGAATGCCGCTGGCAATAGAACCTTTAATATTGGAAATGATGCAAGTGGTCACGGAATCCTGCTTGTTAGAAATAGTAGCGGAACGACTAACACCTATATAGCTGGCAGTGGGGACTCTTACTTTAACGCCGGCGATGTCGGGATTGGGACGGATAGTCCAGCCTCCGAGCTTCACGTTATTGGCGAGGGGCTGCTAGGCAGTGCCACAAATAAGCTGGCAAGTTATGGTATTTTAGAGCTTTCCCGCGCTGGCAATCCATACTTATTCCTCCGAAACACTAATAGTGAGGCCGTAAATAACTCTGGCGTTATTGAGTTCTACCAAAAAAACGGCAATGGCAACGAAGTGGCTACGTCCCGCATTAGCGGTGCCACAGCAGCCACTCACGCGACACAGCCGGCTGGCTTTATAGGATTCTCTACTGCCTTTTCCGGAGGATCAATATCCGAAAAGATGCGGATTGCATCCGGTGGCAATGTCGGCATAGGAACTTCTTCGCCAATCGCTCAATTGCATTTGCAAAAAGATGCCGGTGATGCGCTCTTGCTATTTGAATGCAATGATTCAAGCTTCGGTGTCGATGAGATCTATGGGAAGATCGATTTTGGGAACAGAAACTATGACGACAGGATCTGTTCAATAGTCGCAGCACAAGAAGCGGCGTGTAACTCAGGGGCAACGGCTAACGGATATTTAGCGTTTTTCACAGAGGCCAGCGGTGGAGACATTGGCGAACGGATGAGGATTGCATCCGGTGGCAATGTCGGGATTGGGGTGACTAATCCGGCGCACGCGATTGATGTCAGTGGGACCGCAGGACTGAGTACAGGTACAGCATGGACCAACACCTCAGATAGTCGAGTGAAGCAAAATGTGGAGACGATAGAGAATGCTCTTGAGAAGATCGAAGCATTAAGGCCGGTCAGCTTCGAGTATACACAAGACTATGTTGACTGCACTGATGGCATTGTGGCTGGACAGCGATATAATAGCTTCATTGCCCAGGAATATGCTGAGGTGTTTCCAGACGCGGTTTCGGTTGGGCCAGATTTGGTCAAAGAATCCCCGGAGGAGGAACCAGTTGTTCTGCTGTCTGACCTGAAGCAGTTCACCCCACATGACTTAAACATGTACCTCGTTCGTGCGGTGCAGGAACTAAGCGCTCAAATTAAAGAGCTTAAAGAAGGAAAATAAATTATGGCAGCTAAATGGATAATCACTCTATGTGATGATTATAAGCAGAAAGACGGTCACTCCCAGGTTATTTTTAACCTGCACTGGAGTTGTGCTGACTCGCGGGAATACCCTAATCCAGAAGGGGGAGACCCCCTTGTTGCAGCTGGCAACGTATACGGCACATGCGGACTGAACGTAAATAACATTAGCGACTTTACGCCATATGATGAAGTCACAGAGGAAATGGCTCTTGGGTGGCTTTTCTCGGTTATGACCGTTGAGCAGAAGGCAGGGTGTGAGGCCAGCGTTGAAAAGCAAATAGCTGATACCATTGACCCACCAACTGAGTCGGGGCTACCTTGGGCTAGCGAATGATGGAGAACATCGGTGAGGTGGGGGCTACAGGGGTTTTGGCCGCTGTATGCTTCGCCTTGCTCGATTTCGTAAAGAACCACCTAAAAGACGTCAAAGCAAAATGCGGTGCAGAAGGCAAAAGCTGAAGCGCTCAGGGAGTTAAGAAATGAGCAATGAAGGAAAAAAAACATCAGAAGCTAAGCAATCCACTCTCGTTATTCTATTGTCAACACTGCTACCAGCCACAGCCTTGGTTCTTGATAACCTTGTTGGGAACGGCGTTATTAACGGAACATGGGCTATGGTTGCGGGTCTTGTATCTGCTGGCATTGCCAGCGCTGGTTATAGCTATTCTAGAGGAAAGGTAAAAGCAGCCGAGGCTATCGCTGAAGTAGCAAAAAAAAAGTAACAGGATTAGTTAATGAAGGATTCAAGGATTCAATCGCTCGCAGGGTCGATCTTATCCCAAGCAACACTATGCTGCTCGGTTTACGGGCTGCTGACGATTGGACTCTTGATAACGGAATACAGCAGGCGGAAGCGTTCGTTGAAGCGAACGTTAATATCAATGATGAAATAAAATTATTTGCCGAGGCTTCGGCTAACACTGAAGCCTGGCAAGCCATGACGGGGATAAAAATTGACTTTTAAAATAGGGGCAGCCAATGGGGAGTCGGCTTACTCGTGTCGCGTTTCTGCCAGATACGCACGTTCCGTTCCACTCGAAAGCGGCCCTACAGATAGCAACAAATGCAATCCGTAGGTTCTCGCCAGATATCTTAGTCGTCCTAGGCGACTTCGCAGACTTTTATTCCGTTTCATTTCACGACAAATCTCCAGACCGATCGATACACCTCAAAGCCGAAATCAAAGAGGTGCGAAAGCATCTTTCAAAATTTGAAGCAATGCCTATCAAACGAAAGATATTTTTGATGGGCAACCATGAGTATCGACTTCAAAGATACCTAACAAATAAAGCGCCTGAGCTTTTTGGTTTGGTCGATGCGCACGAACTATTCAAGCTAGAGGAAAATGATTGGGAATGGGTACCGTATCGTAGAAGCGTCATACTTTACAATGTGGCTGTATCTCATGACTTTGGCAGCTCCGGTGCGAATGCCGCAACTAAGGCAATGACAAAAATGGGCACTAGCGTTGTGATGGGGCACACTCACAGAATGTCTGTCACAAGCAGAAGCGATGCAGGGGGTAACTTGATTCAGGCTGCCATGTTTGGGTGGCTCGGGGATATCAGTGAAATAGGTTATGCCAACAGGCTTAGCGTTAGGAGCGATTGGCTACATGGGTTTGGTGTTGGCTATGTTTACAAGGGGGAGTTTGTAAAGATTTCGGCTATCCCCATTATCGATGAATCTTACTGTATATTGGAAGGTGAGGTGGTGAGATGAGGAGGATACCAAAGCAACTCACAATTGCGGGGCACACGATTGACGTTGAGTTTGATGAGCTTGATGAGTGTTACGGGTTATTTGACCCGATGAAAATGAAGATAGTTATTAGCAATGACTCAACCAAGTCGATGCAATGGGAAACCTTTTGTCATGAGCTAGTAGAAGCGATAAACTTTTTTGCAGAGGCAGACTTAGAACACAAGTCGATTCAGGTCTTTGGGCTCTTATTGGCTCAGTCACTTGCATCGTTTAAACATAAAAAATGAGGAAGCTATGGCGTACAGAAAAGGAAACGGAAGTAAGAAGAACTGGATTCAAGGAGTCAAGAAGACAATGAAGAAGAAGGGAACCGCCGGCGCTTTTTCAAAACAAGCCAAGCGTGCGAAAATGGGAACCGCTGCTTACGCGACTAAAGTCCTCAAGCCTGGCAGTAAGGCAAGTGCAACAACAAAAAAGAGGGCAACACTTGCCAAGACCTTTGCTAAGATGAGGAGAAAGAAAAATGCCAAGTAAGACAAAGCCCGTCCCGACTAGCCCGGCCAAGTGGTCAGCGGCGAAAGCGAAGGCGAAAGCAAAGTTTGACGTGTACCCTAGCGCCTATGCCAACGCTTATGCTGCCAAGGAGTATAAGAAGATGGGTGGGACATGGAGATCTAAAAAGGTCACAAAGAAAAAGACAAGGACGAAGAAGTAATGGCTCAGTATCGTGGTGGACTCAGGAAGTGGTTCCGTGAAGGATGGGTAGATATATCCAGGAAAAAGAAAGATGGGTCTCATCCGGCATGCGGTCGGTCGAGCGCAAAGAAGGGCGGCAAATACCCAAAGTGCGTGCCTAAGGCCAAAGCCGCAAAGATGACCGCCGCGCAGAAGAGAAGCGCCGTAAAGAGGAAGCAGGCCTCTGGCAAGCCTGTTAGTGGTAAGCCGTCACGAGTCGCTACGTTTAAAAGAAAAACCAGGAGAAAGAAAAGTGCCAAGTAAAAAAAGAACAACCAAGCGACCACTCAACAAAATCATTCGTACGCCAGGGGAGCGCAAGAAATTCAAGGTCTATGTCAAAGGCACTGACGGAAAAACAAAGACCGTTCGTTTTGGAGATCCAAATATGAGCATAAAGCGTGATAACCCGGCGCGTCAAAAATCCTTCCTGTCACGACACAACTGCTCATCTCCTGGACCAAAGACAAAGCCAAGGTATTGGGCTTGCAAGTCCTGGAGAAAGGGAACCAAGCTATGACTTTAATTCAGGACGATCAGAAGTGGGTAGGCCAATACTTCCAAGCAAAAGAGTTTAAATGTCCATGCTGCGGTATTAATGCAGTTCACCCACGTCTCGTTCTGCGACTCGATAAGATACGAGCAGAGATAGGCGTTCCTCTTCGGATAAGCAGCGGCGTAAGGTGTCCGTCTCATAATGCAAATGTGGGTGGTGCAAGTAACTCGTTCCATATGCCGCGAGACGGCGGAAAGGGGTGGGCGGCAGACTTCACTTTCTCAAGCGCAGCCCTTAAGGTTCCCATAAATATAGTTAAGTTATACCTGGCAGCATGCGAACAATCGATAGCTAGTGGCGGCGTCATACTTTACCCGACATGGGTCCATGTTGACGTGCGCCCAAAAAGATATCGATCAACCAAGAAATTCCCATGGCCTAGACTTGCCTAAACGTCAAGTATGTGCAAGTATGTGGTCAAACAACAAACAGGAGGCTACTAGTATGTTGCTGTGTGATTTTCATAGGATTGTTGGCGCAAAGATTTTAAAAGAGCACGTGAACCGAGTAAAGGTTAAGTACTTTGACCCTGTGAAGGGAGAAGTTGTTATGTGGATCGATAAGAGCGACGTGCTCAAGATTTACAGATACGCTAGTTAAGCGCTTCGACCAGCCTTTCTTCTAGCTGAAAAACTCGCTGCCTGAGTTGTTCATTTTCAGCCTTAAGCCTTTCAAAATAAATTATGATGGGTTTCGTCACCTTCAGCCGGAATTGTCCACGCTTCCCATTCGGGGTCAGTGTCTTCACGTTTGCTCATATGAAGAGTTTAGCGACGAGAGGAGTGTGTGTCTAGGGTGTGGGGAGATGGCCGACTATGACGGCCATGATGGCGGTTAGAATGGCAACCACTACCAAGGAAATGCCTTAGCGATTGTGGCCTTGTTTGACATAACAGCAAAGACAACCCCAATACCCGCAAGGAAACTTATTGCCATACTTACCCTTTTTGTTATTTCTTGTTTTGTAATTTTTGGGTCAATGTCGACACCTGCCTCCAGACTCTCCTGGAGGTTTTCCCTTGATTGCTTGATTAATGAAACTGTCTTACTAATGTTGCTGGCAATCCTTAGATGGTCTTCTTTCCCGTAAATCTCATATGATGATTGAAACCAGTCTTTCTGTTCTAGCGCCTTTGCCAGTGAAAGCTTTAGCTCGTTATCAAGCCCCTTCACCCTCTGTGATGGTTTAATTTTTTCCATAGCTATTCCCCCTTGATAATTGCAATTAGTTGCTGTTTGTCTTCGTCAGTGATCTGCTCTTCTTCCTTCGCTGCACGATACATTTCCTCCCGCGCCTCAAACCTACGAAGGCTATCAATAGCGTCTCTTTCTGCTGACATTTGTTGAAATTTCCTAAACTCACTTTCACCCATACCCGAAAGCGGATTACTCTGAGAGCGCCCCACTATCAGACCGACAAAACCGGCAACCATCATTCCCATGACCAATATCATAGCCGTAACCTGACTATCATAACTCATCTATATCCCCTTTGTTGTTGTTATCCTTATTCGGCCCAATCACGAGCCTGTACCGCGCCACCGGTAGCCTTCTCAAGTGCCACCGCTTTTCTTAGTGAGGGCCGCCTTTTTCGCGACCCCCACCTCGAGATTGCGCAGGGACAAAATCCGTGCTCATCACAAAAGTCCTGAATGGTCATTCCGTTGTCATTGCAATAACTGACCAACGACATGTACGCCTTCGGCTTCTCGTAACGATTCAACGATGCTTTCTCTTGTTCCTGCTTCTTTCCCATAAATAATCTCCAATGCGTCTAGGTTAGGCTGGAGCCCTTTGCAGCAAATGCAGAGCCAACCCAGAGCTGACGCCTTTTCCATAAAATCAACTTGTTCCGGGGAAATCCGGCCCTTCGGCTTTTTTATTTCCCAGAACACTCCTTTGAACTCCGCCGGAGCGTCTAGCACCACGAGATCGGGAGTGCCGCGCAGCGCCCCCATCCTCTTGTACCTTGATGCTTGTATAGCGTCCGCCCGACCGCCCGCGTTCAGAGGTGTATGAAACACGAAAAGCCCTAATTTTCGCATAGCCGTTACAACCCTGTTTTGGATTTGCTCCTCTGTCAGCTCTGAGCTTTTGCTTTTCTTCTTCTTTATCTTCGGTAGCTCTTGCGCCTTCTTTGACGCGTAGAACCTTTCCATTGCTTTCTTGACACCTTTTGTCATCCTCGAAGTCCCTCCAGACTAAAGTTGTCATCTTCCTTTCCTCCTCTTGCTGTTTATATAAAGTAACATCAACTAGCGGCATGGTCAACAATCTCCCCCCCAAAAATAGCAGCCGCCTTAACTGCTTCTTCCGGAACGCTTGGAAGCGTTTCTATGCGCTTGATTTCGTCTTCAACTATTCTTATAAATACTGACTTATGAATAGGTGGTGTGGTGTGCGCGTTATATGCAAGAGCCTTCTCCCTTACATATTCGCGCCTCTCATCACCGGTCATTTTTCCTTCTTTAGAAAAATAGATTCGACGAATAAACATATGTAACGCGCTGCGTTTTACCTTTCTTATTTCTTCGGCTTCTTTCCAATAAATGTTTCTATAGTTTTTTTTTGTTGCTTCCATCTGAAGCCGCAGCTTAGCGGGCACAGATGCAAGGGGTTTATCTGGACCAACAAGCCATGAAACGCGCTTACCGTCCGGAAGTTTACTCGGAGGCGCTAAGACGTATGCAACTCTAACGCTCACGCCTTCGGCCTCCCACATGACATTTAAATCATCAAACGCCTTGAAGAAAACGCACCACTTACCTTCTGTGAAACAAGCCCACGTCTTAGGTATGTTGTATTTATCTTTTAAAGCGTTCCAAGCTTGTATGTCGGATATCTCTAGACATAGGAGAGACGTCCCATTTACGTCGATCGCTATGTTTTGATTGTCTATTAGCTCTTGTCCTATTTGTGGAAAATCCACACCATTCCCTACATGTGACCCTTTTTGCGAACAGTGGGGGTCACCACATGTGCATTCATTATTCGGCATTAGTCCCGCACTCGGTACGACGGGAACACCATTATCCAGGTACCAAGCGTACCATTGCTTTATTATTGTCACTGATCTACCCCCGGAGGTGGCGGCGCGTCTTCCCATACCATCTTGAATTGCTGCGTTGCGGCAATAGAGCTAGCCGCCCCTTCTTCAATAACCTCTGGCTCCTTTGCCTTAGGCTTAGGCTTAGGCGCAGATAGCTTTTTCTTAAGAGCCTCTTTAGCTTCTGTGTTTTCCTTTTTTGGGGGAGGCGTTGAAATCTTCTCGTGGCCTGACATAGTATCAAGCTCGCTTTCATCCAGCATGCCTAAACCGCATATGGAGAGGGTAACCCGTCGCTTGGCCTTCGTTACGCACTTCATCCGGGCGTTAACAAGGGCCTCGCCTCGGAGCTTCTCGCAGTTGATCGCTGCGATATCCTCGTCAACTCGACCATCTCTATCAGTAGCTTTTGCATGAACCACGATGCACCCGTCTTCAATGACGTTGCGCGTTATCTCAATTGAGACACCGTGAATCTTACGCAGCTGGTCTGTTGCAGACTTTGTCGCATAAAGAACTACACGCCCTTGGAATCGAATAAACTGGAAGGGCCGAACCATTGGGTTCAAGCCAGTGCTTTCACAAAGGCGTTGGACGTACTCTACGCGCTGTTGTGGTTGTAGTGCCGATAGATTGCCGTCTGTTAAGACCTGCTCAATCTGCTCGAATGCTTCTTCTTGTTTTGCTAACTGTCCCATATTATTCCCCTAAATCGATTGTGTCTGTCATTCTTCTTGTTTTCTTGCCGGTCCATTTGACCTTGCCGTAATCCCCGAATGAGATCCCAGCACTCTCTCCAATCCTTGCCTTCAAATTGTTTTTAGCCTCCTCCAGCGCAAGCTTGGCTTCAGCTGACATTTTCTTAGCCACGACGTAATTTGACATAAGAGCCATGTCATCTTCGTCCGCTTCAATAATATCATCTTGGGCTTGCTCAATTCGCTGTAGGTATTTTGAGCACCCCGCGCTACCATCGACTGAGAGCATCTCGTCGGTGTCAATATATTGACGGTGCCAAGCAACCAGGTTGTCCATGACTAATTCCATCTCAGATTCCTCTGGACGCTCGACCAAGTAAATCGTAGGTTCGTTTGGAGTATAGAACCAGCTAGCCACAAAGCATTTGTCTAGCCCGTTGGCATGCATATGAGCCCAACACTGAAGCTTGACGTGTAGAGGGACCTCATCTGTCCACTCCTCACCCCAGAGTTTCTTCTGTTTGAAGCTCGAAACAGTCTTGATTTCTAGCCCGTAAGTTTCTTCCCAGTCGGGGCGACTCAGGATGAAATCACATGTATCCCGGAAGCTTACGCCCTCATACTTGAGCACTCGTGTTGGGCATGCGTCGATTTGCAGATCTCCAATACCCATCTCTTTAGATATCTTTAAACGCGCAATCTCCCCAATGGGTCGCTCGAGAACTAACCCTAGAGTCATGGCCATATTCTGAACCTTTGATTTACCAGTTATGTCCATAAACATGTCGTGCTGTGAATAGGGTGCCTCCTCGGAATCGAACCCGTGAATCCAATGAGTGCTGGAGAAGTGACCGTCCCTTGGTGGGGGCGTCACTGGTGCATGCCATTTAGATAAAGCTGTGTAAGAAGGATGTGTCATTTAGAACCCTTTGTTGTTGTTTATTGTTTTAATGTATAAGAAACGTCAAGTGACGTCAAGAATATTTAGAAGGGACTTTGATTATTTTCGTTTTTAGATCCAATTGCCTGAACGGTATTCGCATCAATATCGAGAGAGAATTTCTTTTCACCCTGTTTGTTGGTGTATTCGGAGACCTTGAGCCGCCCATCCACCAAAACGGTTGATCCTTTATTAAGGTACTCGGTCACAAACGCGGCTTGCTTGCGCCAGCATGTGACTCGATACCATGTGGTTTCTTCTTCGCCTTTGCGCTTGTCGTTGACTGCGACGGCCAGCGTGGCGTAGTTGTCACCGCCTTTTGTGTAAGCCATTTCGGGATCTCTCCCTAAACGTCCGCAGATAATAATTTTTGAATACATGATAAATCCTTTAGTTAATTGAAGGCCAATCCATTTGGCCTTTCACGGTTAAATCAAAATAGACGCCATGGGCGTTACGCGATTTGGGGCGCTTAGAATATTTGCTAAGTGACTCCACTAGTGCCGCACTAAATTTTTTGTGCGACCAAAAATCATCGTTTCCGCGCAGTGCCAGGAACTTAACAAAAGCTTTGTAGGTGTCTGTACTGCGAGAGTCCCCGCCAATCGTACATGCATGCTCCAGGAAATCCTCGATTGGATTCTCCATCCTGACCAGCTCCATCGCGTGCCGGCTGCTGTCTGGTGGTTTGATGTCCTGATTACTCAGCGTGTAGCATGCGCCTTCAAGGGCCCAAGCCAAAATCATAGGCACTTCAGGCTGAATCTCAGACCAAATTTGGTCGAAGGATTTTGCCCTTCCATCGAAACGCTGGTGGAACCCAAGGATAAGCAAACGCCTTTCCCAACCGAAAGAACTGTCTTCGAACTCACTCAATGGATGGTTAGTAGAGAAAACATGGGTGCAAGTGGGATGGATTGTTTGCGGGTTGCCGTATGGCGGGCGTCCTACAACTGCGTCCCTCGCGATAATGCTCTTCAAAAGTTCGGTTCGTTTGAATGAAGTCTTGCTCAGCTCCCCGCAAAAGTTGAAGCGGCTGTCTTTCAATCTGTAAATGTAATATTCGCCGTTGCCACGCTGCATCATATCGGGTGAAATGTTCGTTGAGTGCTGGTGTCCAACGATATTTGCGAGACAGTGTAGAAGTGCAGATTTTCCGTTAGCTCCACCTCCGAGCAAAAGTAATGCCCGCTGAATGGGTGCCCTGGTCATGGTGGCCCCAAGGAATTGCTGTATAGCGTCAATCTTTTCTTGGCCGTCGTGCTCAGGCCAAAGCTCACCAAGGAACTTAAGCCACGCTTTCGGTTTGGTTTTCTTCAGGTCTGGCCATGCGTGTTTCTGCCTCCATTTAGGATTGGACTTGTGTGGCTGTATGACGCCGTTCTTTGCCAACCAGAATTTGCTTTCGGTCTGTAGCCCGGTCGGTGCGCTATCAAAATATCCGGGCTGGAGGATTTTTTCATTGGTCAAAATCGCTTGCGCTATTTCTCGGACCTTCCCAAAGCTGAGATTTAGCCGCTTATCTGCGCATGGGGACCCCTCTAGGTGTTGCATTATCCACCCGTGCAAATTGGAAATCTCTTGATATACAGTCCCGTCAAAAAGAAAAACGCTATTACCGTCAGAAACTGGTGATTGATCTGCCCATGAATTCACCACCACCTGTGCTATATGAACTGTCGTCGCTCGCTCAAATACGAAATTCACTTCCCCCTCCTTTTTACGTGTCCCCAATGATAGCCAGGAAAGTAAAGGCCCGACAAGACGCCGGGCCAAAACGAACCTACTTGTACGTTAGTGGAGTATGAAAAGTTGAAAGACGCTGCTTCCACTCCTCATCCTTGCATAGATTGCAGGTGTCCGTTGCATTCCCTTGCAGGTCCCAATCATCCTGTTGCAATGGCTCCCAGCATGAAGAACAGGAACTGAAACGTACTTCCCTCAAGCCATCAGCAAGCGCAGTGTAAAACAACCGCTCAAGCTGTCGCTCATCCATGTGATTTAAAAGATTGCGAACAGAAGCTCTTAAAGAAAGCTCTTCCACCTGTTCCGCAAAGTTTTCTTCATACTTTTCTGATGTCATTTGATAAATCCTTTGTTGTGTGCTCCCCGCGCCTACAGGGTGCTTGATGTTTGTTATCCTATATATAAACTAAAGCCAAGCGTTAGAGTAAGATTTTGTTCCCGAGCAGGGGCAAAAATACGAAGAGCAACCGCATTCATCTTTTTCTACCTCCTCTATCCGATAGGTGAAGAGCGTTTGGCTGGTATTTTCTCCCGTGTCAGCACAGCGATAGAACACGACCCCTTCTTCGCCCTCAATGTCGCAATAAAAATCCCCGTCGTATTTGGTCTTACTGAGCACCCACTTTTCAATGGCCACCCAGTCTTCTAGGGGAAACTCTGCCCATTCGTCGGCGGCATTAATGATGATTACTTTATCCGCCATGTTCAGCCCCGTATAAACAGCCTTCAAAAAATGCCACAGCTTCGAGACCAAAGAGCTCTAAGGATCCCTCCCGAAGCTCCACTGTAGACCCGTTTGCTTTCAGGGAGATCATAAGCCCCTTTTCGTTTGCCAGCCGATTTAGAACGCCAGTCATTCTTTCAAGAACGCTTTCGGATGGGTAACCAACTCGATCGGGATTTGCGAAGCCATCAGAAGCCGCCGCTTTTTTGTCTAGATATGTTTCCATGATGTTTCTCCTTTGTTGTGTTGTTACTTGTCTGAGATTCTAGGGCAGAAAACAAAATTATAGCCGTCGCCGCTGGCATTGCCCCCACCAATCAAATCGCCATAATCCCAGCCAAATTTTGCAGCAAAAGCCTCGGCAGCCGCTGCGTGATTGCCAGCGCTCCCAAGCTCATAATCCCAGCTAACCCACAGAACCCCAGCGCATGCCTTGGCTCTTACTCTAGATCCTCTCGAATTAGTTGGTCCGTAAAATTTCGTTTCAATTGATTGCAGTACCATGATTTTGCCTTTTGTTGTGTGTTGGGTCGGTGTAGCGTCCGAATCGTTCGTGCACCGTCCGACATGTCTAGTATAGACCAAAACGTCAAGAGACGTCAAGTACTTTCTATGGTGGATGTGAAAAAAAGCGAAAAAGGTGCATTCCTACATGTATGATGCACTGGGTCAAAGTTATGGATATTAATAGGGATTTCTTTCTTAGTGTAGGATGTAGGATAGAAGTACTAAAACAGAATATACTAGTATAGTGTAGATTTAAACTTTGGGAATATACCATACATAGCTACACACCCAGCATTGGCTTCTATAAGGGTTCTCGCTTGTACTTGACTTTGCGAGTTCCTCTAGGTCACAATATCGATGCAGGACGCTGCAAGCACGCACTAGAGGCGGGTGATATTGATCTACGATTTATTGCACAGAAAGAGGCATAAATTGACTCGTTTCTAGTGCTTTTCTGCGTCATTCGACCCAAAAACCGACGATCCCCGCTCCTAATACCTCAAAACTGACTCATAAATAACTCACAACACACAGTTTTGGTTCAAACTTGAACCATCTGGCTGCACTACGTTGCCATATGTGGTTGAGAGGGGGGGGGGCACCCCCGTCGAGGTACGCCCCGTAATATATATATCCCCCACACACTCCAGACCCCTTACCCAATGACGCAATGCATCATTCCCATTATTTACAGGCTGCTACTTGACTGTACTTTCTGTTTTGGTAAACTAGTTTCAAAGCTCATCTTATGATGATCCTTTTGTTGTGTTGCGGGGGTTGGGGCGCCTATCTAACTCAGCCCCCGCTTTGGCTTCGGTCGTCCTTGGGGGCAAGTATGGGTAAGAACAAGAAATCTCCATTGTCCATCAACTTCGACACCATCGATATAGAGGAAGCGGTTGCCCTTGAGGTTGAGGGTAAGGAAGTAGAGATCAACAAGGAAGTGGACAAGGTTGAGGTATCTCTTCTTCCATCTCTTAGGCACATGATGGACAACGGCTACTCTATCATTGACGAAGAGTTTCACAGGCTAAAGGTAAAGGCCAAGACTAGGGGCCTGGATGCTGCGGACAACAAGAATTTTGCGATGCTGACAAACAGCCTAGTTAAGCTAGCCAACCTTAAGATGAACATTACGGACCAGAACGAACTAGAGACAATGGATGATGAAAGAGTAAATGAGTTAGCTGCCAAGGCCCTTAAAAAGTTGGAGGGCAAGGGTGGAAGATAGTGAATACCAACAGTTCAAACAGCTCCCGGTTAGAATTCGCAAAGCGTATGAGTCAGATGCTCCGTTTGTTTATAAGAGCTGGGTGCAGAGCTATCAGGGTCAAAATCGTGATATACCGAAAAAAGCTTTATCGAAGATGCATAAAGGGGTTATCAAGAGGCTTCTTGAGAATTCTACGACGATTGTTGCGTGCGGCAACACACCGGAGACCGAGAACGACATCTACAGTTGGCTGACTGCTAGGCGGACCTCAAAATTTTTGGTGGTCCACTTTGCATACACCAAGGCCCCGTTCAGAAAATGGGGTCTGGCCAACGCGCTAATGAAAGTCTTTGAATACAAGCAAGGCGAAGCTATATTGGCTAGCCATAAAAGTTACATCATCAAGGAACTGAAACC